>OGHJ01000707.1_pt1 | contig 45679 bp, 42 predicted proteins | sample 1571351 | NCBI WGS metagenome assembly OGHJ01 (sample SAMEA2582037, study PRJEB24529) | metagenome | biome: Human gut stool | place: China | collected 2011 | reverse complement strand
TGAGCCTAAGGTCTCAATAATTCCGAGTGCCTGAAACATGATTATTTCAGGCACTTTTCTCACAGCGGAAAGTTTCAATATACTCTAAATAATAATTAGAAATCATTTGGATCTTTTTGCACAATAGTCCAGATTAGGTTATTCAAAGAAAAGAATTGTCAATTTTTTTAAGCTCGCTCATAGCGGGCTTTTTGTGCTAAAACTGACAGCGATTGTTTTTGTTTTTCAAAGGGATACACAAAAAAGACTGAACCAGTCGAGTTCAGTCTTTGATCGATTTCTATTAAAGTGATGTAAGGAAAGTCAATCCCCCTAGGATGACACCTGCTGAATTTGGAATGATCAAAATCCAGTCTTTTTTAGGTTCCTTTGTCCAACCATAAATGACCCAGATCAAGCAAGAAATAGCAGCTGACAAGGGTTGGAAAGGTTGGGCCTTATTTCCCTGTAAATTAGCAATAATTTGTGGGATGTAGGCAATGAAAACGATAATCCCAATAAAGGCACCGATCGAGCCAACGATTTGGTTGATTTTTTGTTTATTCATAAAATTTTACCTCTGTGTATCAAAATAGCATAAGTAGGAAGAAAATGCAATTAATTTGCATGCTATGCAAGATGAAAATGATTACATTCGCACAAAATTAGACAATGTGTCAAAAAATGGCAACTAGAGAGAAGACTCTCTCGAAAAGAAATCCATCTTCCTGCAAAATCACAAGATTGTGACACTTTACAGTTCGGTAACATTTGAAAAAAAGACTTGAATTTGTAAAGGACAAAAGGTAGAATAGTGCATACTTTAAAAAAAGAAAAGGAAATGGTAGTTTCAAAATGAATGAAAAACAAATGAAAATTCTTGGTTGGGTTGCGACCTTTATGTCTGTTATGATGTATGTGTCTTACTTCCCACAAATCATGGATAACCTCGCAGGTCACAAAGGGAACTTTGTTCAACCCCTTGTCGCAGCCATCAACTGTAGCCTTTGGGTTTACTACGGACTCTTCAAAAAAGAACGCGATATTCCACTTGCTGCAGCCAATGCACCAGGGATCATCTTTGGTTTGATCACAGCCATCACAGCCTTGTAATCAATGAAAGAGAGAGTAGGACAGAAATCGGTAATTCGTTAGAATTCGATTTCGTCGTCCCACCTCTGCACAGTTGAGTAGGGCTATAAAAGCTGATGAAATCAGCGTAGTAGAGCCCGCTCAACCACTGCGTCTTGCTCTACAATTCAAAAACAATTAAGAGGCCAGGACTTTTGTCCCAGCCTTTTTTTGATGGAATGAATCATTTCCATGGTATAATGGGAGGACTATTCATAGAGAAGATCAAAAGGAGACAAAAGTGGAGCAAAAACATCACTGTCAAGTCCTATGGGCGAAAAATAAATACCTGGTGCTCAGTCGTTCGAGTAATATCTACAAGGAAATCCGGGAATACCTCAAGCGAGACCAGGTGGAGGTCAGCCACGTCGAGGACCTGATCCAGCAAGCGCTGGCCTTGCCAGAAAATCGTGGCCAGGTCTCCAATGCCTTTCAGCATATCTGGGGCTATTTCAAAAAGCAGGCGACTTCAGAGGAAAAGGCGGACTTTATGCTGCTACTTGAGAAATACCAGCATGGCCAAGCCCAGCAAGAAGATCTGATCAAGGGAATCCAGACGCTCCTTGAGCGCTACCCGAATCGCTACTTACAAGATTCAACGCTACTAGGAGGTCAATAGATGAGACTCTGGCACCAAGACTTGATTCCCAAACTCCCTCGTCCCCAGCTCCTGGGTCAACACCGGGAATGCTGCGCCCTTCGAGGTAATGGCTGGGGCAAGAAGCACGCGACGGTCAACTATGTCTTTGACTACTCGCCCTATCGCCTCTATGCCTATCATCGTCTGATCATGGAGGAGATGACCGCTCGTGGCTATAAGGTCAGCCCAGAGTGGTGGGAGTCGACCTACAGAGGAAAGACCTGCCCAGCCTACCCAGAACTGGAAGAGGAAGCCTTGAGCCTCCCCATCTATCCCGAGCATCATGCGGGTTACCTGAAAGAATGCTTAGATAACCTAGCAGAAAAAGGGATCCAACTAGACTAAGAAAGAACGAACCAGACCTGGTTCGTTTTTTTGCCCGAAAAACCAACAAAATGCTTTGAAAGCGTTAATTTCTTTCCCAAACATGCTATAATAATAGGAGATTATGTACAGGAAAAGGATAGACGGATGAAGGCAGTAGCAACTCCAGAACTTGAGATTGAAAGACCGGAGTAGCACAGCTTTAATAAGATGATGATATGAAAAGACAAAAAGATTTTTCTGAACTAACCAGGGTACAAATCCCAGCAGCCAAAAGCATTTCTGTATTATCAACAGCACGGTTTTAGTACCGTAGATGATTTTTCTTCATTTTGTAAATCTGTGTAGGAAGTGAAGTTGAGGCGAGACAGCTTGCAGACAAATATTGTCAGTGCCGAGCATCGCATGAAGGAAATTGCCGTTCTCCAGACGCATATCATGAATTACCTCAAGACCAAGGAAGTGTATGCCGGCTATCGTAAGTCAGGCTATTCTAAGAAGTATTATACGGAACACGCCGGTGATATTGAACTCTGTAAGAAATCGAAAAAGGCATTTGACGAGCTTTTGCCATCGGATGATTCCGGCAAAACAGCCGGCACACACAAAAAGAAATTGCCGTCTTTGAAAGAGCTTCGGGCGGAGTACGCTCAACTGCTATGCGAGAAAAAGGCAGCATACCCGGAATACTGTAAAGCAAAATCGGAATATCGCGATCTGCTGACTTATCAGGCAAACTTCGTCAGTCTGTTTGGTATAGAAAATGTGAGTGCAGAACAGCAGAAGGAGCGTTAGCATGAAGAAAAATAAGCGCTGGAACAGTTCGCCGCCGAAGATGCATCTTCGTTTAATGGGGTTTGAGGTTATGCCTCAACAAGCAGAAAACATAGGAATCCGCGAAAGCGGGTTCCTTTTGTTTTTGTGTCTTTGTATATACAAAGGCATTGCTTGCCAAAGAAAAGATGCTGTAATTCACCTTTCGACAACCTTGACTCTCATTGACAAAACGCCTAATTTGTGCTAAAATAATGCAGTAGTTATATACATTCAGAGCCAAGGAGACAATGAATATGACATTTGCAGAAAATATTAAACAGACGAGGCAACGCCTATTCTACTCACAAGAGGCATTTGCAAAAGAACTTAATGTGAATTTAACAACGGTGAGCCGTTGGGAGACAGGAAAATGCAAACCCAATATGTCTACCATGCGACAAATAAAAGAATTTTGTACCAAATATAATGCTGACTACGAACCGCTTGAGAGTAGTTGGCTTGCTTTTAAGCAAGAGAAATAAAGAAGGAATAGGAGAATTGTTATGCCAAGTAGAATCCCCGGCGAGGGCAAGTACAATTTTATAGATTTGTTTGCAGGAGCTGGTGGGCTGTCTGAAGGATTTATTCAAGCAGGTTTCAATCCTATTGCTCATGTAGAAATGAATCCGTTTGCGGCTCAAACACTGGTCACAAGAAGTTCGTATTATTATCTAAAGCAAGCTAAGCAGTTGGACATTTATTATCAATACTTGCGTGGGAAGATGACACAAGAAGAGTTTTTGCAGAAGATTCCTAATCGAATTAAGAAAACCGTGATATGCGAGACAATGTCAGATACCACTCTCCCTGGCATTTTTAAGACAATAGACGGAATTATGAAAATCCGAAACATTCAAAGTGTGGATGTGGTAATTGGTGGGCCTCCTTGCCAAGCATATTCTCTTGTTGGACGCGCACAGAGTAGTCACATGAATCAACCTATGTCCGAAGATCCAAGAAACGAGCTATATAAACTGTACGCTAGAGTTTTGAAGCGCTATCAACCCAGAATGTTTGTTTTTGAAAATGTAATGGGTATCTCATCGGCAAACGAGGGAGCAACCTTTAAGAATTTGACAAAGTATCTTCGCAGAGTTGGATATGAGATTGAATGGCGTGAACAAAATTCTAAGCATTTCGGGGTTTTGCAGAATCGTCGTCGAATGATAATTATTGGTTGGCTAAAAAACAGCGGTATGGCATATCCGGATTTTTTGAAAAAGGAAAGCTCGTTTACTGTGAACGATTTACTGGCCGATCTTCCCAAATTGAAGCCAGGTCTTGGAGCATCCGAATACAGAACTAAAACATGGAGCAAGTGTGTATCTGATACAGAAGTTAGGACAGTGGATGATGTTCTCACGCTTCATAAGAGCCGTCCTAATAAAGACCGTGATATTGAAATATACAAACGGGCAATAGATCTATGGAATGATGGACACAAGCGCCTTAATTACAACGACTTGCCTGAAGAATTAAAAACGCACAAGAATAGACATTCCTTTGTAGATCGCTTTAAGGTTGTTGAGGGTGATGAGTCCTGTTGTCACACTGTGCTTGCACATCTTTCAAAGGATGGACACTATTTTATTCATCCAGATATAGAACAGCACCGTTCCATTACCGTGCGTGAAGCTGCTCGTATCCAATCATTCCCTGATAGTTATTTTTTTGAAGGCTCAAGAACAGCGCAATTTGTTCAAGTCGGTAATGCCGTTCCTCCACTTATGGCAAAAGGGATAGCGTTGGGGATAGCTGAACAATTGGAACACAGATAGGGGTGATGATGATGGAGGGCAACTTGCTTTTAGAACAATACGGAAAATTCAAAAAAGCGGAATTGGAGGAATCTCCGTTTCGATGCTTGTTGAACACGAAAATTGAGATCAATCCCCATCAGATCCATGCGTTTTGTGCTGCAATTCAAGCTCTAAAAACAGGCGGTATTGTCCTTGCTGACGAAGTTGGTCTTGGTAAAACTATAGAAGCAGGTCTTACACTAAAGTATGTTTTGGATTCGGGAGCAAAGCGGGTTTTAATTGCACTTCCGGCAACCCTCCGCAAACAATGGGAAGTTGAACTTGAAGAGAAATTTAGTCTCAAGGCAACAATATTAGATCGTCTTACGGTGGAGAGTAATTTGAACTTTTGGAAGCCTTGCTTGGAAAATAGAGATAAGGTCAGAATTGTAATTACTTCTTATGACTATTCTTCAAAATTGATGCAGCGATTTCCTAATGTGAAGTGGGATTTCATTATCATTGATGAGGCTCATAACCTACGCAATGTATTTCACGGAACGAAAAGAGCAAAACGACTGTATGAGCTTTCAAAAGGCATTCCCAAAATATTACTTACAGCTACGCCGTTGCAGAACTCGCTCTCTGATCTTCATGGACTGATTTCGTTCATTGATCCTCGGATTTTTGGGAGCGAGAAGGTCTTTAACAAAAGATTTATTGAGGGGCAAGATTATACAGAATTAAAAAGAGAACTTATCCCGGTTCTATACCGAACGCTTCGACGGGATGTTGGAAAATATATGGACTTCAAAAAGAGGGAATGTAGAACGATTGACTTCGCACTTTCTCCTGATGAAGTTGAACTATATATGAGGGTGAATAACTTCCTGAAAAGGGATGTGCTATATTCGATTCCTAACGCAAATAAGGGACTTATAGTGTTGGTTATCCGTAAGTTGCTTGCCTCATCGAGCTATGCTCTGATTGAAACTTTTGAGGTGTTAAAGAACAGACTTCAGAAGTTATATGAGGGTACAAAGTCAGCAAATGCCCAAGATGGGTTTACTCTATTCTGGGATTTTGTAGAGGATGAAATTGACGAATCCGCTTTTGAGGAAATTGATGATGAGGACACGCTGTTTCAGAAACAGCAGATCCAGGAGGAAATGGACGAGGTTGATGCAATCATCGAGACAGCAAGCCGTATTCAAAGCAACGCAAAGATTAAAGCTTTGAAAACTGCGATTCAAACGGCTTTTGAATATCAAGGAAAGCAGAATATTCCTCAAAAGGTTGTTGTATTCACGGAATCAAAGCGAACTCAAAAGTACATTGCCACTGAGTTGCGCAAAGACGGATTCGAGGAAGATGATATTCTGTTGTTTAATGGCGACTTTAATGACGCCATGACAAAAGAAATATACCGTGCATGGCAGGTAAAAAATTTTGGTAAGACGAACTATGGCCGTAGTGTTGAATATAAACACGCCATTGTCGATTACTTCAAAGAACACTCCAAAATTCTTATCGTAACAGATGCCGGTTCGGAAGGTTTGAACTTACAGTTTTGCAATACTGTTATAAACTACGATCTCCCTTGGAACCCGCAGAAAATTGAGCAAAGAATTGGTCGTTGCCATCGTTATGGGCAAAAATATGATGTTGTTGCTATCAACCTGTTGAACACAGGCAACGAAGCAGATCGCCGTGTTTACGATATTCTGTCCAAGAAGTTTGAACTGTTTGATGGCATATTTGGAGCCTCCGATATTGCTATTGGTGCATTAGAATCGGGAACAAGTTTTGAAAAAACAATTCTTGATATTTATCAGCATTGTGGAACAACGGCAGAATTCAAAAAAGCATTTGATAGATTAGATAGACAGCTTGATGCAAAGCGCAACAAGAAAGCTGTTCAACTCCGTTCTATTTTGATGACAAAAAGCGATGAAGCGAAGGGCGCCGCTTTGGAAAAGACAAAGAACGATATTGATCGGTATTTACAACAAGTCGATTTTTGGTCTCAGGTGGCAGAACCTGATGTGGAAGGAAACCTGAGCTACTGGAAAATTGATAACTGGGGTGAAAAAACTTTCGGTTCACATGGGACTTTGTTTGTCGGTGCATTTTGTAAGTCTAACAATGAGATGCTTTTCCCAGTTCTCCTTCTTTGCGATGACCAAGGACGATATATCGACTTTACGGAAGATGATATTGTTCAGGCACTTGAGACTGTGGATGACGATGATGTAAGATACTTCAAACCTACTAACGAAGAGATGGATTCATACAGGAACATTTATGACACACTGGTTCAAGAAATGTTATCTAAGTATCAGGCGGCATCTAAGCCGGTGATGGACTATAACAAACGCAAAGTGGAAAACTGGGCTGACATTCAAAGAGAACAGTTGAATATCCAGATTGCGGAGATGAATGCGGAAATTGATGAGTTGTCTGCCGAAGCAACCGCTGCAAAGGATTTTTTGGAGAAGGTTGATATTCGCAAAAAAGTTGATGAAAAGAAGAAACAACTTCAGAAGGTTCAAACAGCATTCCATCAGAAAGTCGCTTCCATCCAGGAAGAGGCCGAAAGGGAAATTGCTGAGTTTAACCAGCAATTTGATATACAGCCGATTTTGCTTGTCAATGTCGTGCTAAAGTTCTAACAGATAAGGGGACACAGGAATGGAACACAAGGGAAAACTGGAACTGACCTGGGTCGGGAAATATGATGATAAAGTAATCGAACCTCGTATTTTGATGGAGGATCGAGAGAAATCATATGGAGACCCTCGAAGTGAAAATATGCTGATTCATGGAGATAACTTAGTAGCGTTGCAAGCACTTCAACAGGATTTTGTTGGGAGGATAAAGTGTATCTATATAGATCCGCCCTATAATACGGGAAGTGCATTTGAACATTATGATGATAATTTGGAACATAGCATCTGGCTTTCACTGATGAGACAGCGATTGATTCTTTTAAGAGAGTTGATGTCAGATGATGGTTTCTTGTGCTGTCAAATTGATGATTCTGAAAGCCATTACATTAAGGTTTTACTTGATGAGATTTTTGGACGCAATAACTATTTGACTACGCTTTATATTCGTGTGCGTTATCCCGATAAAACATTGAAATCTGATATGGATTTTCATAAGGAAATTGAACAAATTCTTGTCTATAGAAAATGCTATGGCGCTGTTCCAAACTTTGATTATGACGAAGTCGGATTTGAAAAGTTTATCTATGAAATTAAAGAAACTGGAAAAGGACATGAAGAAGTGATTGGCGGGAAAAAAGCTATTGTATTCAATTCTGATGAGTACAAAATAGTGAAAAAGGCTGTTGGCGATGAGTATGGCTTAAAGGAAATATGGGCAACCGGCACTATCTTAGATGGTAATTCTTCAGGACGTTTCTTTAGAGATTACCTTACCGGACGCTATAATACGGATGGATATGGTGTCATGTATAAAATCTATGGAATAGGAGACGACCGATATGATTATCGCTATTTTACAGGTCCCAAAAGAGCAGGAGCAACTAAGGGTAAGTATTATCAAGGTGTTCCCATAGAGAAACTTGAAAGTGAAGAAGTTAAAAGAAAGAAACCGATAAATGGATTCTTTGACATGGCTGGCAATTTTGGTAACTGTAGACATGAGGGTGGAGTCGAATTTCGTAGCGGTAAGAAACCCGAAGCACTTATCGAAATGATTATAAGGTATTTTTCCAACGAAGGAGACTGGATATTAGATTCATTCTTGGGAAGTGGTTCAACGATTGCTACCGCACATAAAATGAGCCGCAAGTGGATTGGAGTGGAGCTTGGAGACCACGCTTATACACTATGCAAAACAAGAATTGACAATGTAATCAACGGTGATAAGACGGGTATTTCAAAAAATGTGAATTGGCAAGGTGGCGGTGGTTATCATTTTTACGAACTTGCTCCAAGCTTGTTGGTTAAAAGTCAGCGTTTGCCGATTTATCAGATTAACCCAGAGTACACATTTGAGATGCTTTGTGAAGCTATTTGTAAGATTGAAGGATTCAAATATAAACCGGACGGTGTGTATCATGGATATTCGTCCGAAAAGAGGTTCATCCATATTACAAAAGAATATGTGAATGGTGAATATATTCGCTCTGTTGCAACGACCCTTGGCGAGAATCAGTCGCTGTTGATATATGGTACAAAGGTGCAGTCTGAATTGAGATTACCGGATAACATTGAAGTGAAGCGTATTCCGAAAGATTTACTGGACAAGTGTACATTTGAAAATGAGGTACGATAAATGGCTGATATTGTAACAAAAATTGGATACGCCATGAGTCTGCGCAAACCCCAGCAGGAAGCACTTTCCTATCTGGATGCAATCAGTACTCACTGTGATTATAAAAAGGATAGCAAGGCAGCTATTGAAGCTGTGGCAACGGAACATTGTGAGAAACAGCGCAAAATCAAGGTTGATGATAAGTTCGATTTTCCATCTTTCTGTTATGCTATGGCAACGGGCATTGGTAAGACTCGTCTGATGGGAGCTTGTATGTATTATCTCTACAAGACTAAGGGGTATCGTCACTTCTTCATTCTGGCACCAGGAAATACAATCTATGAAAAACTGCGGAAAGAATCGAACCCCAATCACCCGAAGTATATTTTTAAGGGATTAGAGGCGGAGATGGGGCGTCCAAAGGTTTATGATGGTGATAATTATGATTCTTATCCTGTTAGATATGAGCAGATGAGTCTTCAGTTTGAAAAAGGCTCTGAGATTGAGCTGTTCATCTTTAACATCGGAAAGATTTTCAATAGTAAGACGGACTCTCAGTTTAATTTCCATAAATTCAAGGAAACTCTTGGTATGTCATTTGCTGAGGTGCTATCTAGCTTTGACGACCTGGTAATTTGTATGGATGAAGCACACCGTTACTATGCGCCTGCTTCCATGAAGGCAATAAACTTCCTAAAGCCGGTGCTTGGGTTGGAGTATACTGCGACACCAAAGTCAACCAATAACGTAATCTACGCTTATGATCTTGCCAGAGGAGCCGTAGAGGGGTATTTGAAAACACCTGTGGTGATGGGAAGATCGAACATGGCGGGTTATAGCGCTGAGGACATCGAGGAGATGAAAATCCTTGATGGATTAACACTTCACGAACATCGTAAAGGTGTTATTCGCCAGTTCTGTAATGATCAGGCTCTACCGTATGTAAAACCTATCGTTTTGATTGCTTGCCGAGATACAAACCATGCTAAAGAAGTCCGAGCTTTGATTGATAGTGATAACTTCTTGAACGGTAAATATAAGGGGAAAGTAATCGAGATTCATTCCAATATGAAGGGTGATGAATCAGAGGAAAATATTCGACTGCTGCTTTCGATTGAAAACGCACAAAATCCTGTCGAGATTGTCCTTCATGTCTATAAGCTGAAAGAAGGTTGGGATGTCAACAACCTATTTACCATCATTCCTTTGAATGCGGCAAAGAGTGACATCTTGGCAATGCAAACTATTGGTAGAGGACTTCGTCTACCTTTTGGACAGGCTACCGGTAATGAGGATATTGATACCTTGGATATTGTTGCCCATGATCATTACCGCGAGTTGGTTAATGAAATAAAAAACAGTGATATTTTCAAATATCGTGATTTGGACAAAACTGTGGTTGAACCTTCGGACACCGTAGACATTAGCAGTCCTGTTGATGAAGGCCAGCTTAATATTTTTGATTTTGCTGTAACCGATACAGGTGTAAAATCATTTGCCGAAATCAGCACCAATACCCAAACACAGCAGGACCTGTATGCGGCTTATCTGAAGGCTTTTGGAGCTACGAAGAAGAAAGAAGCAGATTCTTCCGGAAATGTGCAGATGACATTGGATCTGTTTTTCGATGTGGGGACTGGTGAACCTGATAAGAAGAATGACGTAACATTGGAGACAACGGAGACAACCTCAACCACCAGTAAAGGAAAGAAGTCACTTTCAAAGGATGAGTTTATTCAGAAAATCAAAGAATACTCTGGCAAAGCAATCTCTGTTCCGAAAATCTTGGTTCAGACGACATCTGAAGTGAAATTCAAGCGGTTTGCAGTCAAGAGAACAATACCGGATTTTGAGGTTGCTATGGCAAAAATCGAAAGATTTGATGCTATAAATCAGCAGCTTCTGACTGCCGTTGACGCGCAGATTCTGGAGATTGATGATGCTCTGAATACACTGGCTTGTATGCTTCTTGACTCGATTAGCGAACTGTCCTATGAAGATGCGGATTTTATCATTGATGTGGTAGAGCAGTATCTTGCTCAGATTGAAGGTGATGAAGAGGATAAACGGAAAATCGTTCGTCGTTATGCGTCTTTGATTGTATCTGATATTAGAAAACAGATTTTTGAACATACTGAATGCAAGACGGAGGACATCCATATTGTTCAGAAAGACTTGATTCTATTCCACAAGTTTGTCAAGAATGTTAAAAAGGATGGTCGTGTTCATTTTGACAAGCCGTTTACCGATAAGTCGAACATAAAGAAATACTTGTTCACAGGTTACAAAAAAGCCTACTATACCGAAAATTCTTTTGATAGCGACACCGAACGCTTGTTTTCTATCATTCTTGAAGAAGATCCAGATGTAATCCGCTGGATTAAACCACCGCTGAATCAGTTGGGGCTTTTCTGGCAAGCTGGTCAACAGTACAATCCTGATTTCTTAGTAGAAACGATGAGCGGTAAATTTATGGTAGAGGTAAAGGCTTCTAACGAAGTGACGGCAGATGATGTGGTTGCGAAAGCTCGCGAAGGAATCAAATGGTGCCACTTTGCATCGACGGTTGACCCAGACCATAAAGTGTGGGAGTATCGTTTGATTTCTGATGACAACATTAAGCTTGGTAACACCTGCAAGTACACTTTAGGTACAGCTCATAAGATCGAGGAGGGATAAACTATGCCGGATAGATTTAAGTATTCAGAAGTGCGGCAAGAGATTATCAACGCACTTAGAACTGATTTGATGGGGCCTCAGTCCGAGAATGAGATATTGGATGAAAACCCCAAAAGCTCATATATTATTGGAATGCTTGCTTCCCAGATCGAAGAAAGAGAATCTTCCACTGCTGGAGAGCAAGAGGTGGATTCTGACATTGCGTATGGGGATTCTGAGGATTATACCGCCGGGGAGGATGATGATAATGAACCCATAATGACCACCAGCTTCAAGTTACCAACTTCAATCGGTATAAGCTTCTATATTGCTTCATCTACGAAAACAATCAATATTGATGTAAAATGGGGCGACTATATTCGTTCGGTTGAGAAGCGGGTTGGAAAAGATGGCAAGGAGTATAACCATGCCAGTTATACCCGACAGCCAATGGTATCCACAATCGTTGTTGATTTCGATTCGTTTGAAAAAAACACAGAAATTCGTCTTCAGGAAGATTCCAATGTCATCGTCCATATTTCCAGGATTCCTTTGAAAACGGGATATTCCTTGGTAACTGCGTATGTCATGAATAGGCGGAAAAATTCCGAAAACGAAGTTGAATCAATGATGTTCCAAGTTGAGCTTAAAGCATATTTGGAAAACGGAGATAGAGTATTCTTTGCGGAGAATATTTGCCGTGATGTACTTGCAGAAGATGAGTTCTATTTTGAACAGCGTCCTATTTTAGGTCGTGGCAGAAACTGTTCTGCAACATGGAATGATGAAGTAGACGGCAGAACATCTTGGGTGAAATCGGATTTTATCCCAGAATATGAGTTCCCTGGTGTAAGTGCTGCATTGAAGGGCTTTGATATGTTCTTTTTCTCAATGAGATTCATGTCCAATCCCAAAAACAAGGAAGGTATCTTTGAGAGATTAAATATCTTGGCTGATTCTTATGAAAAATGGATTCAGGAAAAACTTATTTCGGATGATAAGATGACAAATGCCGATTTCAAAGATGAAATTGGCGGAAAAGTAATTTCCCATTGTAGTGAAGCGCTGGATAGAATCCGTGAAGGTATTGCACTGATTACAAATGATGAAGTTGCTTTCGAGGCATTTTGCTTTATGAATCGCTCTATGTTACTTCAGAGAAATATTATGAGCTATTCTAAAAAGCATGGCGCTGGCATAGAATGCAACTTTAGAAATTTTGTAGACCCAAGAAAGCCTGATACAGATTTTGGTTGGAGACCATTCCAGATTGCGTTCATACTAATGAATTTGAGTGGAATTGTTAATCCAGAACATAAAGACCGGGATGTAGTCGATTTACTGTATTTTCCTACTGGTGGTGGTAAAACTGAGGCATATTTGGGCTTAATAGCGTTTGTGATTGCTAATCGAAGATTGCGCGCCTCTGAAGCATCTGAGTATAACGCTGATGGTGGAGTAACCGTAATGCTCCGCTACACGCTACGCCTTTTGACGACACAGCAGAGAGATCGAATTACGAAAATGGTTGTTGCCGCTGAACTTATTCGTCAAAAAACATATCCTAAGTATGGAAAGGAACCTATTAGTATTGGTTTCTGGGTAGGTGGCGGTGTAACACCTAACAAATTTGATGAACTGGTAGAAAAAGCTGATAAGCTAGGCGAGGCAAAAAGAAAACGCAATCTGCTTTATAAGCAGCTGTTGACTTGCCCGTTTTGCGGAAAACCTCTTACGGATGATGAGTTTTATATTGACCCTGATAGAAAATCTGTAGCTATTTATTGTGCAGATAGAAATTGTATGTTCTATAAGTACAAACAGGATCGCATTCAGATTCCGGTGTATCTTGTTGATGAGGAAATCTATGCGAAATGTCCGACAATTATTTTGTCTACCGTTGATAAATTTGCCCGCCTTCCTTGGGATGTTAAGACAAATGCGTTGTTTGGAAGAGTTGATAGGGTTTGCAGTCGTGATGGGTATGTTGCCATTGGTGAAGAACATAAACGACACAATAGGACGCAAGAGCTTCCCACTTCAACATTAAATCCGATTCGACCGTTTCTTCCGCCTGAGCTAATCATTCAAGATGAGCTTCATTTGATCACTGGACCTCTTGGGACGGTTTATGGTGCATACGAAACTATTATTGAGGATATGTGTACTTATGGCGATAAGAAGATTAAACCGAAGTATGTGGTCTCAACTGCCACCATTAAAAACGCATCAGAGCAGACAAGGTGCCTTTATGCACGAAAATCAACTGCACAGTTTCCTCCTAACGGTTTTGAAATCGGTGATAGTTTCTTCATCAATGAAATATCCACTAAAGATGACCCATTCCGAAAGTATGTTGGAGTATGCGCACCAGGTCAATCCGTAAAGACTACACTGTTAAGAATGTATGCAATCATTCTTCAGACTTCTTATCAACTTGCTCAGAAGGATGAATACAAGGATGTGATTGATCCGTATTATTCCTTGGTGGGATATTACAACAGTATTCGAGAACTTGGCGGTGCAGTACGCTTGTTACAAGACGACATTCCGAAACGAATCTATCGTATTAAAACGAAATACAATATGGATAAGGTTCGTTATCTAAACAAGAAGGTTGAGATAACTTCCAGAATGTCCTCCTACGAGATTCCGAATAAATTAAGACAGTTGGAAGCTACCTGTGATTCAAGTGATTGTCTTGATACAGCCGTTGCAACCAATATGATAGCGGTCGGTATGGATGTTGACCGTCTTGGGCTAATGGTCGTAACCGGACAGCCAAAGCAAAATTCTGAATATATTCAAGCAACAAGCCGAATTGGTCGTGCTTTCCCAGGACTTGTCTTTACACTTTATAACCCATATCGTCCTCGCGATTTGTCGCATTATGAGAATTTTACAGGCTATCATTCGCAGCTATATAGGTTTGTTGAAGGTACAACAGCAACTCCGTTCTCTGCAAGAGCAAGAGACCGCGTAATGCACGCTCTAATAATTTCTGCAATTCGGTTAAAATATCCAGAAATGGCATCTAATGAGGGTGCTGCTGATATTGCTGCTCTTTCCGATATACAAATGTCCGAGATAAAGACTTTAATTCTTGACCGGCTTAATATAGTTAAACCAGAAGTAAGACTGGATGCAAAGAATGAAATTGACCAGTTTATTGATTGGTGGAAGATGCTGGCAGCACAAGGCAAACCTTTGCGGTACTATGTTTATGGAACTGATAAATATAACCGCCTTATGAATTATTATGGACAGTCATGTAAGGATACTGAGAAGGCTACACTAAGCTCTATGCGTGAAGTGGAAAACGCGGCAAATATGTTCTATTACACGGAGGAGTAAGATGGCAGGATACGATAACAATAAATTGGGTGAATTGCGCCCTAACCAAATTATTACAACATTCGGCCCAGGTGCGATTGTTGATGCTGTTAAGGATTCGGTAACGGTACTTGATATTAACTATTGGAAAGAAAAGGGCAAGAAAATTATAGACGGAAGGTTGGCTTCTTATCTTGGCGTTGACTGCTTTTATATGCCTCGAACTTCATATTCTGGTGATGTGCCGGTAATTTCTTTCCCCTCCATTCATGTGTGTTCAAATTTGAAGTGTGGTCGGCTTTTCGATGCACGGGACAACTTTGATTTGGAAAGGTATTTGAGGTTTGGAGTTACTTGCCCGGATTGCCACAAGCCTGCATATCCGTCTCGATTTATTACTATTTGCGAAAATGGACACATGGATGATTTCCCGTGGAGTTGGTGGGTTCATCGCGGCACGACCAACTGCAAAGGAAAGTTAAAAATGTACTCGACAGGAAATACTTCGACACTTGCGGATATGTGGGTCGAGTGTGAACTGTGTGGTGCGAAAAGAAGCATGAGCGGAGCTACGCAAGAAGATAACTTTAGCGAATTGCGCTGTTCAGGTCATCATCCTTTCCGTCCGAGATCAAGAAATGAAAGATGCGATAAAAAGGTAATACCATCGCAGAGAGGTGCATCAAATGTCTATTTCTCTGTAAGTAGGAGTGCTATTTCTATTCCTCCGTGGGTTAATCCTTTGTACAATTTAGTCGATGAACATCTTCATGATATTGAACTTTTGAAAGATGTAATGGGAGATGATGGTATAACTGCCGCATATAACAAGTATTTTGCTGAAAATCATACTCGCACGGAGTTTGATGAAGCTCTAAATCGTAGATTGAGTAATATAACAGAGTTCAAAGAAATTAAGCAGATGGAGTATGATGCTATCACTCATCATAATGATCCTGCCTATGCTTCTAATAAAAAACATTTCAAAGCAGAGGAGGACAGTTTGCCAGCATATCTAAAACCCTATTTTAGTAGGGTTATCAGAATCACTCGCCTTCGTGAAGTGAAAGTATTGCTTGGATTTACTCGCGTAGATGCACCTGATCCGGATGCAGACGTCCAAGCTAATGTCGTTTATCTTAATAAAGGAAAGAGTGAAAAATGGTTGCCGGCGGCTGAGGTCAATGGTGAAGGTGTTTTCATCGAGTTTAATAAAGAGACATTAGAGAAGTGGCTTGGTATTCCGTCAGTAAAGGCACTTTCCCAGAGATACGAAGAGTGCTATGAGGAGTTCTGCAATGCTAAAGGTTGGACATTTAATGTAAAGAGAAATGCAACCTATGTGTTAATGCATACTTTCGCACATTTGTTAATTAAGCAAATGTCGATGGCATCTGGATATTCATCTTCAGCAATACGAGAAAGAATCTACTTTAGTGAAAAAATGACTGGTATTCTTCTGTATACAGGAAGCGCAGATAAGGAAGGCTCATTAGGAGGTTTAGTAGAGCTTGGTAACATTGGGAAATTAGTTCCTTTAATGAAAGATGCATTCCAAGAGGCACTTCTCTGCACTAATGATCCAGAATGTATGAGCAATACTCCGGCTGGAAATAACCTTAATGGAGCGGCCTGCCATTCCTGCTGTATGATTTCTGAAACAGCCTGTGAAAATGGAAACCGTATGCTTGATCGTGGCTTGGTAGTCCCCGTTGCAAGTCGCGAACGAGAGTCGTATTTCAGAGAGTTGGTGTGTGAGCTATGTCAACTGGAAATGTAAATTTAGACATTTTACTTGGTCAAATTGAAGCTGACAGAATCGGGGATACAAAACAATCTATTCCACAAATAATGAAACGATACCCTTCCTTGTCTCAGAAACAAGCAGAAGAGATTTATCAATTAGTTACAGCGGCCTCTGCCGAAGAAAATGCTGTAACTGCTTCATTAGTAACTACGGTACCTCCGTCTTTTTCTGTAAGAGCAAAATCAACAAAGAATACTGTTGAGGGGATGATCCGGGAAGCAAAACGAAGTGTTTTGATTACAGGATACTCGCTGTCCGGATACTTTACTGACCTTGTTGATATCCTTATTGATAAAAGCCAAAAGGGAGTTTATGTGAAATTCTTTGTGAATAACATTGAGAACCAAAAAAGTTTTGACAAACTTTGCCGGTACAAGGGAAGATTTTTGCATATATACAATTTCAAGGGAAGTAATGATTCAATGGCCGCTTTACACGCAAAGGTGATTTCAGTTGATGAGCAACACACACTAATTACATCGGCAAACTTATCCTATCATGGGCAAGAAGGAAATATTGAGCTTGGTACACTTGTGGATTCAAAAGAAATTGCCAAGCAAGTTGATGATATTTTTACTCATCTGGTTTTCACTAAGGTTGTGAAGGAAATATAGCAACCAGTTTCAGATGAGGATCCGCCGCACAGGTATTTCAATACTTGAACGTCGGTTTTATATTTTGCTGGAAAATGGAGGAAAATAGAACAATCATTTCTATTACGACCGAATGATAAAACTACTTCGTTACACTTTATACCGAATAATACGCAAATGCACGGTAATACTATATAGCCTATTCGTTCTAATGCTGCTGCGTAGTTTTGGTATAAAATTATAGTGTAGCGAGGTGGTGAATGATAAGGATTTGATAGTCCGTATTTCCGAGCTTCTCGATGAACGCGGGTGGTCAAAATATCAGCTCGCAAAAGAAGCAGACGTGTCTCAATCCACGATCTCAAGCATGATGAAGCGTGGTAACAATCCAACAGTTTCTACGATTGAAAGCTGTTGTGCTGCTTTTGGTATTTCGGTTGCTGAGTTTTTCTGTGATAATCTGCGAACAAAGGATTTTTCACTGGAAGAGCGTAAACTCATTTCCGATTGGAGAAACCTTAGCCCTGAAATGAAAAAAGCTGTTACTGCTATGATTTCTGCGACACAGGGGGAAGCGAAGGAGCTGTCACAAACTAAATAATGCGACCGTACAATGTAGTATGGTTGGTCACGAACAAGGAATGTTCGGTCTGCTACGCTCATGTGCTAGAACCAATTAAGAATCTAGTTGTAAACTCCTTATGATGCTATTGAAGGATGTTTCGGTTATGAAAATTATAACAGGTTCAATTCAAATGAAAATTAATCAAGAAAATATGAACAAAATTGTAGTACCTGCAATTCCGTTGAAATTATTATTTGAAATTAATCAAAAATTAGAAGTGATTGATAAACAGCAACTTAATTTAATCGAAGAGAATAAACAACTCACCCAACTTCGCGATTGGCTCTTGCCAATGCTGATGAATGGACAGGTGAAGGTGGAGTAGGTAAATGAAAAAAAATTGGGAGAGTATAAATGCAGGATTTGAATATTAATAAACCAGATTTTAAATATAAGGATTATATTGTAGATCTACTATCTTTAGATATGAATATAAAGGATGTTCGTATGATATATGATTTGAAATTTTTAACTCCATTTATAGGATTATTGATTTCGTCATTTCTTTATCAACATGAATATATAGTAGTTAGTGAAATTCGTGAAATTGGAAAAAATTCATTAGGATATGCTAAAAATAATAATTTCTTTTATTTTGCTGAGCGTAATACTAATTTTGACGATAGAAATATTAATTATAGTGGAAATTATACCCCAATATTTAAATCTTGTTTAATTGATTATTATCGAGGTTCAGATAATATTGTCGAAAATATATCTAGAAAAATATCTCAAGTTCTTTCATGTGGTCACGAGAATGTTGAGTCAGTTTTCTTTTACATTATTTCTGAAATGATTAGAAATATTCCAGAGCATTCACACAGTTTTGATGCTTGGCATTGTTCTCAACGTTGGGATCATGGTGAGTACATTGAAGCAGAATTCGCGCTTATTGATTATGGTATAGGGTTTAAAGAAAGTTTGAATTTCAAGGGTGAAAGAGACATCAAAGACGATATTGAAGCGTTAAAATTAGCTTTGAGACCGGGCGTAACTAGTGGTATTACAGAAACATCTCATTTAAGAGAAAATGAAGAAAAGGACTATTTGAACTCAGGATATGGATTATACATAGTTACAGAATTGTGTAAAAAGTTACAAGGAGAATTTGCAGTAATTTCTAAGGGAGCAATAGCTACTAAAAAGAAAGTAAACTACTTGCCAAATTCACTTATCTTCCCAGGTACTGCAATAAAAATTAGGTTGAAGGTTCCAAAAAATATACAAAAAGAAGAATTTAAGAGTATGTTGGATGAGATAATAACATTTGGAGAAAGACAATCTAAATCAATTAAAGGTGCAATTTCAGTGGCATCAACTATTTCAAGAGGAAAGCTTGAATAAGTTTAAGTTAAAAACAAACATTTCTGATTAATTAATCCCAGCCAAATTAACTTTTGGCTGGTTTTTATTGTCTAAAGATGGTACAATTAAATTACCGAAAAGGTAATTTAATTCAACAAAAAGGAAACTATGAAGCTTATCTATACAAACAAAACTGTTAAAAAGCAGTGCACAGAGCTGAGGAAGGCGAAAAAGGATTTTTCGGAAAAGGTTGCAGAAAAGTTGCATCAGTTGATTACCTTTTTGGAAGCGGCGGATTCTTTGGCCAGTGTGACAGCTTTTCCTAAATATCACTTTCACCAACTCAAGGGAGAGAGACAAGGGCAGTTTACTATAGATATAGATGGTCGAAAAAGTTCCTATCGGTTGATTGTGGGTTTTCGTGAAGAGGATATAGAAAAGGTATTTTCCAGTCCCATTGAAATCGAAATCCTAAAAATAGAGGAGGTCAGCAATCACTATGAGTAATAAAATTGTTGAGTACAAAGACCTGATTGCTTTTCATCCAGGTCAGTATGTCAGTGAGTTAATCGAAGATTACAATGTGACGCAGAAGGAATTTGCGGAGCGTTTAGGAGTTTCAGCAAAGACTGTCAGCAAGCTTGTCAATGCAGAGGAGTCCATTAGTAAAGAAACGGCACATAAGTTAGCCAAGCTAAGTGGAGTTTCCATGCAAACTTGGCTCAATCTTCAAAATGCTTATGATGTAAAAGTTGCAGAGATTGTAGAACAAAAAGAGCTAGAAGAAGGTAGCGAAAAAGAAATCTGTGAGATGATTGATTTCAAGTATTTTAAGGGAAAAGGCTACGTTCCAGATAAACGCTATAGCTTAAAGGAGAAGATTGTCGAGCTTCGCAAGATTCTCGGTGTGGCAAGTTTAGAAAACCTTACATCTTTTAACCATCTAGTCAGCTATCGGAATACGCGTGAGTTCACGACTAAAAGTATCGTGAACTCCAATATAATGCTGGAGTTGGCGTCTAAAAAAGCACGTGATACAACAACTACCAAGCTTAATCGTAGAAAGCTAGAAAGAAGCTTGCCTGATTTGAGAAAGTTGACAAGACAAGAGCCAGAAGTCTTTCCTCAGCGCTTGTCTGATATCTTGTTAGACTGTGGTGTTGTCTTAGTCGGTCTACCTGCTTTGCCAAATGCCAATCTAAATGGTGCCACGAAAAAATTTGGAGATGGCAGTGCTTTGCTTTTACTGACGGATCGAAATAAAGTATCCGATATTTTCTGGTTCTCACTTTTCCATGAGATTGGACATATTCTGGAGAACGATTTTTCATCTGATGATGGCAATAGTGAATCATACCGACATTCTGAGGAACGGGCAGATCAGTTTGCAAAAGATTTCTTAATAAGACCGGAAGACTATCAAGTTTTTGTTGAACAAGGAAACTTTGATAAGTCGGATATTCTAGAGTTTGCTGAGGAAATCGATATTCATCCTAGTGTCGTTTTAGGCAGATTGCAAAATGAGGGCATTCTCAGCTTTGACAGATATAGAGAACTAAAAGAGAACTATTACTTCGTTTCGTAGTGGTCTTGTAGTCACTTTCCCAATTTTTTTCGAATTATAGAAGTAGAGGGACCTTCCCTCTATTTTTTATAGAAAAGGAGCAGGGATGCAAAAGAGACACGCGCATGTATCGCCGACCTTGGACATCATGGCAAAGAAGATTTTTAGTTTGCCGGAGGTGACGACGGCTTTTATTCGAGACATTTTGGAGCTGGATGTAGCGAACGCTCAGATTGTGGAGGGAAGCCAGCCCCACAGCATGGCCTATGAGGAAGATGACTTGTTCTCCACTGCGGTGGATGTGAGAGCCAAGCTCCATGACGGGACCGAGGTGATCATCGAGATCCAGATTCGCAAGCAGCAGTATTTCTTGAATCGGTTCCATTACTATTTGGCCAATCAGCTGGTGGAGAATGTGCAAAAACTGCGTCAGCAAGGACAGACACATAAGATGTACGAGCAGATGGAGCCCGTCTATGGAATTGCCATTTTGGAGAAGTCGCTCTTACTGGACGAAGAGGCCGCCATCAACAAATACTGGCTGACCAATAGCCGGTCCGGGAAGCAACTCAAGGCATATTATAAAAATGGCAAGCACCAAAATCTTCTGCAGGTTGCCTTTTTAGAGCTAGACAAGTATAATAAAGATGAGAACCTGACAGATGCAGGTAGACAGTGGTTGGAGTTTTTTGGGAATCTTCCCTTTACAAAAGCTCCCAGTCAGGCTGTGGCTCATGCAGATTCATTATTAGATTCATCTAGCTGGACCAAGGAGGAGAAGACCATGATAGACGAGCGGATTCGGATTCAAGAAAATTATGATATGACCATGGAAACGGCGATTGATGAAGCGCGTGAAGAAGGTTTAGTACAAGGTCTGGAACAAGGCTTAGTACAAGGTCTGGAACAAGGTTTAGAGCAAGGTCGTAAACAGTTGGTATGCGAGATGGTCTCACGAGGAATGTCGCCTGATCTTATATCGGAGATGACGGGTTTGTCCATTGAAGAGATCAAATCTATGTTAGCGTAAGATCTAGCTGGACCAAGGAGGAGAAGACCATGATAGACGAGCGGATTCGTATTCAAGAAAATTATGATATGACCCTGGAGACGGCGATTGATGAAGCGCGTGAAGAAGGTTTAGTACAAGGGCTGGAACAAGGTCGTAATGAAGAACGTCTGCAGTTAATCCGCAAAATGGTCTCACGAGGAATGACACCTGAGCTTATATCGGAGATGACGGGCTTATCGCTTGAAGAGATTGAAACTCTTCTTTCCTGAGTCGTTAAAATAGGCAGCGCCTCTTTTCTTTTTGGAAAAAACTTGAAAATTTTCCCATTTTTTCAATCCGCCTTTCTAGAATTGTGGTAGAATAGAGTCAACAAAGAGCTATCCTCACCAACAGTGTGATCGATACTAGAAAAGAGGATTCTGATGACAAGAAAAATTGGTATTATTGGTTTGGGGCATGTGGGTGCCACCTTGGCCCACAGCATGATTTTGAAACACACCTGTGATCACTTGGTCTTGATTGATACCAATGAGAAAAAGGTTAAGGCAGATGCCTTGGATTTCTGTGATACAGTTGCCAATACAGGGTATTCGGTTCATATCACGGTCAATGACTACGCGGCATTAAAAGATGCGGATGTGGTGGTGTCGACTCTTGGAAATATCGAGTTGCAGGCTAATAACACAGATGACCGTTTTGCGGAGCTTCCTTTTACTAGCAAGCAAGTAGTGCAAGTGGCTCGTGATTTGAAGGCTTCTGGCTTTAGTGGGGTCTTATTGGTTGTGACCAATCCGGTCGATGCCGTCACTCAACTTTATCAACAATATACTGGCCTTCCAAAAGAGCAGGTGATTGGGACAGGGACCTTACTGGATACAGCTCGGATGAAGCGTGCAGTCGCTGATCGTTTGCAGGTTTCTCCTGCTAGTGTATCAGGTTACAACCTCGGTGAGCATGGAAATTCTCAATTTGTCGCTTGGAGTCAGGTCTGTGTCAAAGGACACGCCATTACCGATCTCTTCTCTCAAGAAGAGCTTGACGCCATCAACTACGAGTCCTTGCGCGGTGGTCACACGGTTTTCTTTGGCAAATTCTATACCAATTTTGGGATTGCAGCAGCAGCCCAACGCTTAGCAGAAGCTGTGATCAATGATAGCCACGAGGAAATGCCTGTGTCTAACTATCGTCCAGAATATGGAACCTATCTTGGCTATCCAGCGATCGTAGGTCGAAAAGGAATTCTTGAACGATTGGACTTGCATTTGACAGAAGAAGAAAAAGAAAAATTACTCCATTCAGCCGAAACCATTAAGGAAAACACACGAAAAGGATTGGAGCATGCATAAAAGCAAAGAGAGTGGGACAGAAATCGGTAATTCGTTAGAATTCGATTTCGTCGTCCCACCTCCGCACAGTTGAGTAGGGCTGTAAAAGCTGATGAAATCAGCGTAGTAGAGCCCACTCAACTACTGCGTCTTGCTCGATAATCCAAAAATAATTGAGAGGCTAGGACTTTTGTCCCAGCCTCTTTTTCTGCAATTTTTTCGAATGGTATAAGTGAGGGGATCCCCTACACGAAATCATTGGAGGTTGCTATGAAAAAACGACATGAGTATGTATCGCCCACCTTGGATTTAATGGCGAAAAAGATTTTTAGCCTTCCGGATGTGACAGCGAAATTCATCCTCGAAGTCTTGGATCTGCCAGTAGAGTCCGTTGAGATTTTAGAAGGAGACCAGATCCATGAGCAGGGGTTTTTAGGAGATCTTCCTTTTGAAACATCCGTTGATGTGAGAGCAAGGCTAGATAGCGGGCTTGAAGTGATCATTGAGATTCAAGTTTTGAAGCAAGAGTATTTCTTGAATCGTTTCCACTATTATTTAGCCAATCAACTGGTAGAAAATGTCCAACGCAAGCGAAAGAAAGGAGCGACCCATTCTATGTACCAGGAGCTGGAGCCGGTCTATGGGATCGCTATCTTGGAGCGAAGTATTTTTCCTCATTTAGATTCACCTGTCAATGTCTATGAAATGCGCCATACGGTAGATGGGACACCTCTTTATAGTTCTCGCAAGAATGGGGTAGCTCATAATATGTTAAAGGTTGCCTTTTTAGAGTTGGATAAGTATAATGAAAGTAGAGATACGGAGTTGAATGCTCACTGGAGACAATGGCTTGAATTTTTTGGTAATCGCCCATTCAGTCATCAACCAGATCAAGTGATCGAGCAGGCAGAATCACTCCTGATCCCATCAAATTGGACAAGGGAGGAAAAAGAAATGATTGATGAACGGATTCGTATCAGAGAAAATTGGGAAATGAGCATGGATACCTTTCGGAAAGAACAACTGGAGGCCGGATTTCAGAAAGGGTTGAAAAAAGGTCTTGAACAGGGACTCGAACAAGGTCTTGAACAGGGGCTCGAGCGTGGTCTCGAACAGGGATTGGAACAAGGTAGACAAGAAGGCATGGAGTTGGGAGTTCAAGCTGGTCAGCAGTCTCTGATTCAGAAACTGGCTTTGAAGGGGATGAGTATCGAGATGATTGCTGAAATGACAGATTTATCCTGCGAATCCATCAAAAAAATGTTGGCTACTGATTCGTCTAACGAGGAGTAGTAGCGAGAACAGAATTTTGGAATTGAGAATTGCCTTGCTGAGAAAAAAATAGTTCTAAAATGGATTGTAAAGATCTCTGGGAGTCGTTTTTCTTGGATGTTGATCCTCTACAGATTTATACGGTTATGATTTATTGAAGGTTGGAAACTTTTATCCAACCTTTTTTCTCACCCCTCTTGGCCCTCCCATAGTGAACTGGAATAGAAGTTTAAAAATCCGAGTTGTAATCCTTGACATTACATTGTGATCTTGTATAATAGCTATTGTAATAAATAATCTTACAACAGAAAGAGGAAACAACTATGAAAAACATTTTATTTATTGTCGGATCCCTTCGTCAAGGATCTTTTAACCACCAAATGGCTAAGAAAGCAGAAAGCCTTCTTGAAGGAAAAGCAACTGTGACTTACTTGGACTACAAAGACATCCCAATGATGAACCAAGATTTGGAAACACCAACCTTGCCAGCTGTACAAGCAGCGCGTGATGCAGTTCTTGCTGCAGATGCCATCTGGATTTTCTCGCCAGTTTATAACTTTGCCATTCCAGGCGTGGTGAAAAATCTGATCGACTGGCTCAGCCGTGCTCTTGACCTATCAGAAACTCGTGGTCCATCTGCCCTTCAAGACAAGATCGTAACGGTTTCTTCAGTAGCCAATGCCGGACACGAACCAATGTTTGCGGCTTACCAAGCGCTCTTGCCTTTCGTTCGGACTCAAGTGGTTGGAGAGTTTACTGGAACAACCGTTAACCCAGAAGCTTGGGAAACAGGTGAATTGGTCTTGACAGATGAAGCGGTCGCAGGGCTGGAAAAACAAGCACAAGCCTTATTAGAAGCATAAGAAAAGCTGAGACAGAAGTCTCAGCTTTTTAGATACTAAAGAGTTGTCCGAAGAAGTATGTCACACCCATGGTGAGAAGGCCAATGATGAGGTTGCGAAGCATGGCTTGCTTGGTTGGAGCTTTTCCCAGTTTTGCACTGGTATAGCCAGTGAAGATCAAGGATAGTCCAACAACGAAGACCGTCACCGGAATACGATAAGCAGTTGGAAAGAGAATGATAGAGAGCATTGGAGGAAGGGAACCAACAGAAAAAGCAAGGAAGCTAGATGCAGCAGCATGCCAAGGATTGGTAAACTCCTCGTATTCGATACCATATTTCTCTTCGACCAGGGCTTTGAGGGGATGTTTCAGAAAGGCCCGCTCTGTCAAAATCTTTGCGGAAGTTTCGCATTCTCCATTTTGAAGATAAGCATTGTAGAGAGAGTCTCTTGCTAACTTTGGATCACGATCCAACAAGGCTTGTTCGCGGTTCACAGCAGCTTCTTCCGTGTCTTTTTGTGTGGAAACAGAGACATACTCACCGCCCGCCATCGAAAAGGCACCTGCCAGAATCGCCGATAAGCCAGATAGGAAAATGATCCAGATGTTTGGTGTAGCACTGGCTACCCCAATCACCACCCCAGCAATAGAAATAATCCCATCATTGGCCCCGAGAACAGCGGCTCTCAAGATATTCAATCGATCGCTAAATGATTCATCTACTCCATGTTTCATTTCAGTCATACAATGTCTCCTTTACCTTATTTAGAATGATTATAAATAAAATACAAAAAGAAAGCAAGGATTTTAACTCAAATGATAAAAGTTCGACAATTTAATGAAATTTAAGTTATAATCTTTGGCATTGCAAGCAAAAAAGAAAGAATAGGGCATACGCCTATTCTAGCAAGGTTTATTTAGCGGAAGTGACTTTACCTTTGAGGATACTGATGGCATTGTCACACGGGTCAGAAAAGGATAACAAAAAAACAGCAAATTGCTGTTTTCTGATGAGAAAAATTAATTCGTATCTTGTTCTTTCCCAACAACCCAAAATAAGAGAAGGAGTTGGAAGATGCCCAAGGCAAATAAGACCATAAAACCGTTGCGACTTCCTTTAGCAGTGGCTTGAGTAAAGTCCATCTTTTGATTAGCTTGGCTCATGGCAACAATCAGCGAAGCCAGGGTTGTTCCGACAGCGCCTGCAAATTGTTGCAGGGTGTTAAAGATCGCGTTCGCATCAGGTTGCTCTTCTAGAGACAGTTGTTTTTGTCCGTTGGTCATGATATTGCCAAAGGCCAGTCCCATACCAGTCATAAAGATCATGTAAAAGATGAGAATCAAGCCATTTGTCAGCTTCAGGCCAAAGAGTGTGAAGAAGAAATGAGCCAGAAGGATCAAAACAGCTCCAAGGAGAATTGGTTTGCGGGCGCCTAGTTTATCTAGAATGAGACCGGAGAAAGGAGCAAAACCTGCTCCAATGATGGCTCCTGGAAGTAGCATCAAGGCTGCAAGTGTGGTGCTCGAGTGGTTGACCAATTGGACATAATTGGGCAAGAGGAAACTCATGGCCAGAGAGCCTAATTGGAAGGTGAAAAAGGCAAGAACATGGCCAGTGAGGAGATGGTTCTTTAAGATGGCAAGGTTGATAATGGGAGTCTCCAACTGATTGGAGCGCCAGACTAAGAGAACCAGTCCCAAGAACCCAATCACTAGCCAACCAAGGACAGAAAAACTAAAGAAAGCATGGTCAGAAAGACCGTGAATCCCTAAAATCAAGCCTAAAAATGAAGCAATAATGGCGAGGAGGCTCATGATATCAAGCGTTTCTCGCTTAACTGTACTGATTTGTTCAATGGAGCGAAGTCCTGCGACCAGCGAAGCTAGAAGGATCGGGAATTGAACCAAAAAGATGGACCGCCAACCGAAGTTAGCCGTCAAGAGACCACCGACAGTAGGCCCAATGGCTGGAGCGATAGCTGTAATCAGGGTCCCCACTCCCATCATGAGACCGATCTTGCGTTTTGGGACCTGCTCTAAAATGATATTAAACATCAGAGGAAGGGCAAAACCAACCCCCATTCCTTGGACCAATCGACCCAGAACCACAAAGCCAAAACTTGGAGCTAAGAAGTCAATGAGAACACCTAAAACAGATAGGAGATTTCCAACTAAAAAGATGGACTTCATTTTAAAAGAGCGCTTGAGGTAGGCAGATAAGGGGACTACACAGGCAACCACTAGAAGATAGATGGTGGTGACCCACTGGACGGTTGCGGTATTGATCTCAAATTCCTTCATCAATATTGGGAAGGTGATATTCATGGCAGTTTCTCCAGCCACTCCGCAAAAGGAAAGGATCCCTGTTGCAAAAATAGCATACAGGACCTTGGCTGAAATTTTTTCTTGTGACATCGGTGTCTGATTCCTCCTAAATCTTCCTAAAGATATGGACTATGGTATAAAAATCATGGTTACGATCTGATTTTCCGTCAGCTCCAATCGCTATGAGCATAGCAAGACCAACGGTAACCTGATCCATCGTTTTGTTAGCTAACAAATAGTATAGAGGAAATGAAGACCCCTGTCAAAGAGTTTTTGAAAAGTTTTGAAAATAATAGCATTCTCAACTGATGACGTCTCTCCAAACGAAAGGAAACGCTCGCCAGTATGGTATAATAAGAAGAAAGCAGTAAACGTGAATAAGTCAATCAACTCGAACAGGAGGCCCCATGACCAAATATTTAGTCCAGAAGTTTTTCTGGTTACGAGAAAAAAGTTTGATTCAAATTTCCTAGAAAACCCTGGTTTCCTTATTTCCTTTTTTTCTATTTTCAGGAATCATTCGGGTGATCGCTCTATCGGTCTTCTCCGATCGAGGCTATATCCATCAGCTCTTTTCGATGGATAGCTGGTTGCCATGGGATCAGGCCATCAGCCAGGTCCTCGGTAATATTTCCAACTTTCTAGGAGGTCTAGCTGGACCGTTAGCAACCTACTTCGCTGGAAAATACACAGCTGGGCACTATGGCAGAAGTACAGGGACAGCTGGAGTGACAGCTCTTTTGGTTAGCCTGGTGGTGGGGTCCCAGGAATTATTGGTGGGCCCCCTCCATGACGGGCAACTGACGCGTATCAACTTACCTGCGACGACCAATATTGTCTTAGCGATTTTTTTAGGCTATCTAATTGGGCAGATCTTTCGTCTATCCAAGGCCAGTGACGACCAGATTGTGGATAAGGATTTCATCTATCAACCCAAGACGGTGCGTCCCATTTTCTTGTCCTTAGTTCTAGGGGTTAGCCTCAATCTTCTTTTGGTTCTCGGGAACCAATTTAATATTTTTCAGACTATCCGACAGTTCTTGGCTTCTCTAACGGTAAGCAGTCATCATCTCTTATCCACCTTCGTCATGGGTCTTTTCAGTAGCCTATCTGCTTGGTTTGGTAATAGTCAAGTCTTTGCCTTGAACTCAATTGCGGATGATAGCTTTGCTTTGGAAAATCTCACCTACGCTGTGACCCATCATTCAACGACAGGCATTCCACATCTCTATACCTTGACCAATTTGTACCGCAGTTTTGGCATGGTAGCTGGAATTGGTGCAGTTCTAGCCTTATTGGTAGCGATCCTGCTGGTTTCACGAAGTCAAAAGGACAAGAAAGTCAGCCTCCTCAGCCTCTTTCCAAGTCTCTTTAACAATGGTGCGCCATTTATGGTCGGAATCCCGGTCCTTCTCAATCTGCTTTATGTGATTCCCTTTTTATTGATCCCCTTGGTGAATATGGGAATTGCAGCAGTGGCTTTGTGCTTCAAACTGATGCCGGCATCTGTCTATCCAGTGCCAGATGGGACACCTAGCCTTCTTTATGCCTTTATTGGAACGGGAGGAAGTCTGAGAGCCTTAGCTGTGAGTCTCCTTTGTTTTGCGGTTGATGTCCTTCTTTATCTGCCATTTGTCTGCATGGGAAATCGTATCCGAAAAGATTTAAAAGTGAAAGGAGAAAGCGATGAAGCCATCTAAAAAAACAGCCATCGTCCTTACTTTGGTCAGTCTTTTCTTAATCGCTTTAGCCATTCCTTCTTATAGCTGGACTCGGACCAATGTTTCAAAAATTGAGAAATTTTATAATTCAAAATTGTCTCCCATCATCATGATCCCGGGAAGCTCTGCGACAGAGAACCGCTTTGATGGCTTGGTGACCAAGCTCAACCAAGACCGCCAAGGAACTAAACACAGTCTGCTCAAGGTCAAAGTTTGGAACGATGGCCATATCACCTATAGTGGTAGTATTGATGCCAAGGACAATGAGCCGGTAATTGTAGTTGGTTTTGAAAACAACAAGGATGGTTACAGCAATATTAAAAAGCAAGCTAAACTATTTAATCAAGCCTTCGAAGCCCTTCAAGAAAAATATAATTTTAATAATTTTAAGGGCTTGGGTCATTCCAACGGTGGCTTGATTTATACAGCCTTTATTGAAAATTATCTAGGAGATTACGATATAGATCTCAAGAAACTTATGACCATCGGAACTCCCTATAATTTCACGGAGACCAATATCAAAAATAAATCTGAGATGTTGGCTGACTTTATCAAGGGAAAAGAAGCTATCCCCACAACCCTTCATATGTATTCAGTAGCAGGGACCATCACCTATGATTCAGATGAGCTGGTCCCGGACGCCAGTGTTTCCGCTGGGAAATATATCTACCAAAACCAAGCAGCTAGCTATACGGAGATTACGGTGACGGGGGAAGATGCCCAGCACTCGGACCTTCCAACCAATGATGAGGTGGTCGCCTTGGTGAAAGAGCATATTGAAAGTCAAACGGATCGTAGAAAGAATCCGACTAAAGAAAACTAAGTGTGAAGAAGGGATTCCTTCCTCCCACTTTTTTTAGTATAATAAAGTTTAGTATGAAAATAAGGGAGACTATAGGAAATCAGATGAAAAGAAAACAATGGGTGCAGTTAGGATTAGTAGCTTCGAGTATGGTCATGTTAACAGGATGTTACCAAAGATACCAGCGCCAGTCCAGTCCTAAAAAAGAGGCTGCAACGAGCCAGACTTCAGCAAAAAAACAAACGAAAAAAGCGGATAACAAACAATTATACCAGTCTGTTTTTTCAGACTACCAAAAGATTTTTGCCACTTCAAAAGATTTAGATGCCATCTCAAAATTGAATACGGAATTATCTAGAGAAGATCGGATGATCAATAGCTGGGTGATCGAGACCGTGATCAATCAGCCAGAAGCCGTTCGCTATGCCTTTAAGGACTTAAATAACGATGGGGTAGATGAGATGATCATCGCCAATCAGCAGACCGATGGAAGCTACTTTGTGACAGGAGTCTATTACCTCAAGGAGCAAAAGCCGACCTTGCTAGCTGAAGGTTTCGTCGCTGGACACGGTGGAGCGCGCAATGCGACGACCCTCTATCAGGGAGGAGAAGTCTTAGAAGTCAGCTGGATGTCGGGAACTGGCCGTGGTGTAGCTGTGCTCTCACGGATAGAAAAGGCACCTCAAGCCGCGACCAAAGTCCAGGAAGAAGAAGTCCAAGTACCAGGGTCAGATCTGAATGCCCTCTTTGGGAAATCGGATGAGGATAAACTGGATCTCAAGAGTTTTGACTGGCAAACTTTTGACAGCACACCATCAGCGGGAAATAGCCAAAGCCAGGAAAAAACGCCTTGGAATGCTGAAAAATCAGCAAAATTGGCAGAATTTATGAAGACCTGGGGTGAAAAGATGGGCCAACCCAACTATCAAAAAGGCATCGCTGGCGGTGATGTAGGACCAGACAACCTCTATACTCTAGGGGAAAATAGCAAGATGGATGCCATTTATACAGATACTGGTCAGGGAAATGCAAAATACCGCATCGTGGAACGCTATAGCAATTGGAACAAGTATCCAGATGTGCATAGTTATTTCTTTGCCATTACAGATACAGGAGAAGGCATTGTCTTTCATTCTCCAACGACTAATGGTGGAAAGATGTATCTAAAACCAACGGACAACAAGGAACTTCAAGAAGAATTTACGCAGTTGCTTCATCAATAAAAAGAAGAATAAAACAGAAAAGGACTGTTTTTCTGGTTTTGTTTATTCAAAGAATGAATAAAAATACAATAAAAGAAATATTTTTTAGGATATAAAATATGTTAAAAACTAGTGATAATTAGCGGTGCATAAGTATTTGAAAACGGAAAATATTTGACAAGTAAAGGAAAATCATTTAAAATATATTCATTCTTTATTTATAGGAGAAAAAATATGAAAAAACTTCTTACAGCCGGTGTGGCTCTCTTGTCCGTTGCAACGTTAGCAGCATGTTCTGGTAAAACTGCTTCGGAATCATCAAGCAAAGATGCTAAAGCTTCTTCTAGCAAAGTAGAAAAATCATCTACTTCAGAAAGCAAATCAAGCAGTTCATCAAAATCATCTAAATCAGCAACCTCTTCTGTTGAAATTCCAGAAATTGTCTTGTTAACTGATGAAGAAATCGACAACGCCAAAACACTTGGTGATATGAAAACCATTTATGGAAAAATGATTGACAACTACACAAAATATGTCAAAGAGATTGGTGACAAGATCCCAGCATCTGGTAAAGATGCCTATAATAAGCAAGTAGATCCTGCGATCCAATCTATGGAGACTGCAAGAAAAACATTTAACGATACACTTTCAGCTGCAGGTTCTGATGATACAGTTGTTCCTGAACAAGCTCGTAGTCAATTCGCACAACAATTGAAAAATGCTCGCGATATTGCCCAAAAAGCTCTTGAAGGTGCTTATCAATCAATTGCACCATTGCTCTCTTCATCAGCTGAATAATCAATAAAAAAATAGGTTAGGACTTGAAGTCCTAGCCTATTTTTCCTTTCTTACAAAAATGTAAGAAATAAAGGGGAAAATGTAAGGTTATGTTATGGTGAAAGCGTTTCAGTTTTAGTACAATAGATTTGTAAAAAACGATTGAAGCTTTTTTCGAGCTAGAAAGGAACGGACCATGACCCTACTAGATGTTCAACATATCAAAAAGATCTACAAAACCCGCTTTCAAGGAACGCAGGTCGAAGCCCTAAAAGATATTCACTTCACTGTTGAGAAGGGTGAATACGTGGCCATCATGGGGGAATCAGGATCTGGGAAATCAACCCTCCTCAACATCCTGGCCATGCTGGATCAGCCGACCGAAGGGCGGGTTTACCTCAATGGCACAGATATCTCAACTATCAAGAACAAGGACGCCTCCAGCTTCCGCCGGGAAAAACTTGGCTTCGTCTTTCAAGATTTCAATTTGCTCGACACCTTGTCTGTCAAGGACAATATCCTTCTCCCTCTGGTCCTTTCTCGCAGACCAGTCAAGGAAATGATGAGCAAGGTCGATAGCGTGAGTCGGGAGTTGGGCATTCACCAACTTCTTGAAAAATACCCTTACGAAATCTCTGGTGGGCAAAAGCAACGGGTAGCCGTAGCGCGTGCTATTATCACCTCCCCTGAAATCCTCCTTGCGGATGAGCCAACAGGGGCGCTGGATTCCAAGTCTTCAGCTGCGTTGCTGGACGTCTTTGAAGATATCAATACCATGGGCCAAACCATTCTCATGGTGACCCACTCAACCGCAGCCGCAGCGCGTGCCAAGCGCGTGCTCTTCATCAAGGATGGGATTCTTTACAACCAGATCTTCCGTGGGGAAAAGACAGAACGTCAGATGTTCCAAGAAATCTCGGATACCCTTACGGTCATGGCGGGGAAGGAGGATCGTGATGTTTAAATTAACAAGTAAATTAGCTCTTTCCAACCTCAAACAAAATCGCAAGCTCTATTATCCCTTTGCCTTGGCTGTTATTTTAACGACCATGATCCTTTATAGTTTTATCGCCCTGTCATTGACCCCTCATTTAGAGGATTCTTACGGAGGGGGATCGGCGAGAACTGTTCTTGGTTTCGGTAGTTTCGTCGTCCAGCTGGTCGTCATCATTTTGGTGGCTTATGCCAATGGCTACGTTATGAAAAATCGATCCAAAGAACTTGGCTTGTACAGTGTTCTGGGAATGGAGAAGAAGCATCTCCTCATCATGACCTTATGGGAATTGCTCTTCTTCTATGTTCTCACAGTTGGAGTAGGACTGGGTTTGGGACTCTTGTTTGATCGCTTGATTTTCGCCTTGCTTCTAAAATGTATGGGTCTACCAGTCGTCATTCAATCAACCTTCCAGATAGAGGCTGTTCTTAACACTTTACTTGGGTTAGCCTTAGCTTTTGGCCTCATTCTCTTGTTGAATTCTTTCCGCCTCTTGCGCTACAGTTCCCTCCACCTTATGCAGCAAAAGAAAGCAGGAGAGAAGAAAGGACGATTCTTGCTGGTCCAAACTCTGTTAGGACTTGGGCTCTTAGGAATTGCGTTTTATATAGCGCTAACCGTTGAGCGTCCGGTAGCGGCTGTTCAAGGATTCTTTATTGCTGTCATTTTGGTCATTCTGGCGACTTATCTCTTATTCAACGCAGGATCCATTACCTTCTTAAAATTTCTCAAAGGTCGGAAATCCTATTATTACAAGTCAGAGAATTTTATATCCGTCTCTAACTTAATAGCTCGGATGCGAAAAAATGCAGCGGGCCTCGCGACCATTAGTATTCTTTCCACCATGGTCTTGGTCACCTTAACCGGGTCGCTTAATATCTTTATTGGAGGGCAGAATTACCTAGATACTGTTTACCCTTCTGACTACATGATTAGTGTAGGGCACATGCCTTCAGATGCTGAGATAGAACCGGTTATCGAGGATGTTCAAGCTCAAATTAAGAAAACAGCTGATGCGACACATCTGTCAGATTATCAGGTGGCACAGACAACATACTGGTCTGCTGAAATTCGAAGGATAGATGGAAAGGTGTTAGAGGTGAATGACCAGTCCACTCCATCAACTGGTCAGGAGTTGAAGTCAGAAGGAACAGTCTACTTTTTTGATCAGGCGACTTATGAGCAACTGACCGGGCAAAAAGTTGAGCTTGGTGAAAATGAAATCTTAGCCTATGGATATCAGTATCCTGGAAGATTAGACGCACAATTAGAAATCAATGGGAAGACCTTCACGATTAAAGAAAAGCTAAACTCCAATTTTATCCAAGGGAAACTCCCTCAATCCGACCTGTTTCAACACCAAATGGGCTTGTACCTGGTCCTCCCTGACTTGAACCAACTGGGACTAAAAGTTGATAAAAATTTGGAATTCTCTATTACTGCTAAAAATAAAGATAACCAAGATTTTATTTCTGGCTTGATCAAAGAGCTGTATTCGACAGACAAAATCAGTCAATATGATGCGACTTATTTTGGTGGATTTGATCGATACAGTATAGAGAAAGATTGGCGTGAAACAGCAGGGACTCTTCTATTTATCGGGATTTTTCTATCGGTGATCTTTCTATTAGCTACAGTTCTTGTCATTTACTACAAACAGATTTCAGAAGGCTATGAGGACCGGGAAAATTTTGTGATCTTGCAACAAGTAGGATTGGACCAAAAGCAAACGGCCACCACCATTCGCAAACAAATTCTCACCGTCTTTTTCCTCCCATTATTCTTCTCCTTCTTGTACCTAGGAGTAGCCTACAAGATGATCGCAAAAATCGTTGCCATCTTAGGAGCAACCAATACGGGCTTGGTCCTTCAAACAACTCTTTCCATCTGCGCTGTCTTTTTCATCTCTTATGTTCTCGTCTTTCTTCTGACTTCTAGAAGTTATCGGAAGATTGTCGTGAGATAGCGTTCGAGTCTATAAAAGATTAGAAATAAGATGAAACATACAACATTTTGTTAGCACAAAAAACACCGAGGATTTGATCCTCGGTGTTTTCTTTCGTGATTATTTCACGTGTTTTGCAAGTTCTTCTTGCGCTTTTTTGTTTGATTCTTCTTTTTCTTTCAACCAATTCTTATAAGTTTTTTCGTAGTCAGCCGTTGTGACTGTCTTGTCTTGCACTTTCTGGTATTTGAAGAAGCTTGTTTCACCTTTAATACCAATTGCAGAATTTGCTGCTGAGAATGGCGTCACCTTCGTGATAGATGGAACTCCACCCTTAGAGTAGATTGGAAGAACCATGGCATTTTCTGTCAACCAAGCTTGGGCAGCAGCGTATTTTTCATAACGTGCATTGGTATCCAATTTTTCAGCATTGGCAGCATCCAACAATTCTTTGTATTGGTTCAAACCAATTTTTTCGATGAGAGCTTGGTCTTTCTTAGGATCAAGTCCCATACCAGTCAAGGTTGAACCATCTGTTGGGTTCAAGATATCCAAGTAAGTAGATGGGTCTTGGAAGTCAGGTCCCCAACCAGTGATATCCATATCAAAGTCTTTTTGCTCTGGTGATTGGGCAAAGTAAGTAGCGTTATCTGCATCGTCTGTAGACAATTTTTGTACATCGATTACGACATTGTCTTTACCAAGAGCTGCTTCGATTGAGCTCTTCATAGAGTCTGCTTGTTGGACAAGAGCATTAGAAGATTGGTCCACAACATAGTCGATATGGATTGGGAATTGAACACCTTGTGATTGCAATTCAGCCTTCGCTTTTTCAAGTTCCGCTTTGGCTTTATCCGCATTATGCAAGCTATCTTGAGCATCTGCGAAGCTAACACCTTTCCACTCATCTCCTGTTGCGGCAAGTTTTTCTTCAACGAGAGTACCGAAGTCTTTCCCGTCTGCTTGCACAAATGTCGGTGGAACTAGAAGGGTACGTAGAGTTTTTGATGCTCCGTCTTTTCCGTTAACTTGAGCGCTGTAGGAAGTTCTATCTAAAGCAAAGTTCAAAGCTTGACGGAAGTTTTTGTTTTGAAGGGCTGTCTTCGTGTTGTTCTTTTGCTCATCAGATGTCTTCTTCGTATGGCCGTAATTTTGACGGTTGACGTTGAAGTAAGCGTAGTAAACAGTAGAATCTTGTGGGGTATAAACGATGTTATCCTTGAATTTCTTCTCAATCGTACTGTAGGTTGAGCTTGTTGGGAAGAGACGAGCAGTAGATAGGTTACCATCTGAGAAGTTACGAGCAAGGTAGTCTTGGTCGGATCCATCGAAGTAAGTTAATTTAACGGTATCGATGTGAACATTTTTCTTGTCGTAGTATTCAGGGTTCTTTTCCAACTCGATTTGTGATTTTGAAGTGAAGGACTTCAAAATGTAGGCCCCGTTGTAGAGGATCCCATTTGGTTTCACGCTACCAAAGTCTTTCCCAGCTGATTCCAAGAATTTTTCATTAACTGGCATCATGGTAGCAGTCGTCAATTTAGAATTCCAGAAAGATTCAGGTTGGTTCAAAGTATATTGAAGAGTGTGATCATCAACAGCTTTTACCCCAACGGTTGAGAAGTCTTTGGTTTTCCCGTTTACATAGTCATCCAAACCTTTGACTGAGTTTTGAACCAAGTAAAGTGCATCAGATTTTTTATCTGCTACATATTTCAGAGATGTCACGAAATCTTTTGCAGTGACGTCAGCGTATTCATTTCCTTCTGAATCATACCACTTCGCGTCTTTTCGAAGCTTGTAGGTATAAGTCAGACCGTCTTTTGAAACAGACCAGTCCTCAGCAAGAGCAGGCACTAGGTTACCGTATTGGTCGTTTTCAAATAAACCATCGACCAAGTTGGTAGTAATGTCGCTTGTAGTTGAACGATTTGAAGTCAAATAGTTCAAGGAATCAGGGTCTGTACCATACACGTAGTTGTATGTAGTCCCTTTTGACGCATTAGAAGATGAGCCACATGCAGCAAGGAAAAGCGTTGAAGCCGCGGCGACACCTGCTAAAAGAGCAAGCTTCGATTTTTTCATATTCGTGTCTCCTTTTGAATAATTTTAATTATTATACTCCAATCAATCTATAAAATAAAGTGTTTTTTGAACTTTTTTGTATATTTACACACCAGTATACAGTGAAAGCCTTGATTTTAAAGGATTTTTAAGGAATAAAATTTTTTTAAAAAAGTTACTATTTTGCTTTACATACTAGTTAAGAAAGAGTATACTGATAGTAAATAAACTAGTATGTAAAACAAACTAGTGCATATGTGAAGAAAGAGGTGAGAAGGATGAAGGAGTCCCAATTACTAAAGGGAGTCTTGGAGGGCTGTGTGCTGGAGATTATTTCCAAAAAGGCCATCTATGGCTACGAATTGATTCAAAGTCTCAAAGAGATGGGATTTGATAAGATTGTCGCTGGGACCATTTATCCCCTGCTTCAAAAATTAGAAAAACAAGGAATTATTCATGGGGAAATGAGGCCGTCTCCAGATGGTCCTGATCGTAAGTATTTTTCACTCAGTGATGCTGGAAAAGAGCGTTTAGGGGAATTTTGGGACCAGTGGCAGGAGCTAGTCACGAAAGTAGAACGTATCAAGAAGGAGGGAGAAGAATGACATCAGCTATTTATTTTGAAGAAACGCAGGCCTTGATGCAAACCTTTAGCCAGGAGGACCAAGCCTATTTCCAAGATCTCTGGGATTATTTCAATCTTGCAGGTTTCTTATATGAGGAGAAAGCTTTAAGAGAGCAGGTCTATAATTTAGCGGTAGATTTTTCGCAAGCAGGAGCGGATGGCCTCACAGCAAAGGATTATTTTGGTCTCGATCCAAAGGAAATGGCAGACCAAATCATCGAAAATATGCCCAAAGAATCGACACGGTCTGTTCTAAAATATGGGGCTATCTTTTCAGGTATTGTGATTTTTTATCGCCTCTTAAGTGATTTTGCTTCGCAAGCGGTCCTTGTGCTCAAGCCACTAGTCTATTTAACCGACATCATTTTGGGACTCCTAGCTGTTGGGATCATCTTCTATCTCCTTCGTCGCCTCATTTTTGCGGAAGAAAAAGCGAAAAAAGCAATTTATGTAGCATTTATTCTAGTTCTAGGATTCTATTTTGTTGGTGAAATAGTGGGGGTCCGTTTCTTGCCAGATCTTGCATGGTTTGTAGTCCCTAGTCCTTGGGATGCTCTTCTCATGACAGGGTCTAGCGGAGCTCTCATTCTTTGGCAATGGAAAGAAGAGTTTGGACGAGCTTTCATCTTTCCTATCGTCGCCTTTTTAGTGGTTGGATTCTTACATCGCTGGACCTTGGCACAAGGAGTTCAGAATTTTAGTATGACGGTTCTTCTGCCCACAGTGATCATCGTCTTTGGGCTCGTTATTTATTATTGGTTTACGATTCGCGCTTTGAAAAAGAATAGGACGGAAAGTGATAAATAGAAAGGAAAGGGGGAAAAAGAGTCTCCCTTTCCATGTCCAAGTATGGTAGAATAAACTCATTAGATGGGAGAATATACATGAATCTATTTCGAAAAAAGGGACTTGGGCAAGTACACCCGGGTCTAAATCGCCATTTACGTTTATGGGATTTGATTATTTTAGGAATTGGTGCCATGGTGGGGACAGGGATCTTCACGATTACAGGGACTGCAGCCGCGAATTTAGCTGGTCCAGCCCTCATTATTTCGATTGTGATTGCGGCTTTTTGCGTTGGCTTATCTGCCCTCTTCTTTGCTGAATTTGCGTCTCGCATCCCTTCAACCGGTGGAGCCTATAGTTACCTCTATGCTATCTTTGGAGAGTTTCCCGCCTGGATTGCAGGTTGGTTGACTGTGATGGAATTTATGACAGCCGTATCAGGGGTGGCTTCAGGTTGGGCTGCTTATTTCAAGGGTTTGTTGGCCAATCTTGGCTGGAGCCTGCCGACGGCTTTAAACGGGACTTTTGATCCAGCTAAGGGAACTTATGTGGATCTCTTGCCTATTTTGGTCATGGTCCTCGTCACTGCCTTAGTCCTTATGAATGCAAAAGCGGTCTTACGTTTTAATTCCTTGCTGGTCTTACTCAAGTTTTCAGCTCTTGCCTTGTTTATTCTTGTTGGGATTTTTCACATAAATCCTGGCAACTGGGCAAACTTTGCCCCTTATGGATTTGGCGAAATCTATGGTGGTCAAACAGGGATTATGTCTGGAGCTTCGCTCATGTTCTTTGCCTTTCTTGGTTTTGAGTCCATTTCAATGGCGGTCGACGAAATCAAGGAACCACAAAAGAACGTCCCTCGTGGGATTGTCCTCAGTCTTTTGATCACAACTGTTCTTTATATCTTGGTCACCCTGGTTTTGACTGGTATGGTTCCTTTTAAGAACTTAAATGTAGAAGACGCGGTTGCCTTTGCCCTTCGTCAGGTCGGAGCTGGTTGGGCTGGAAATTATGTATCCTTAGTGGCTATTTTGACCCTGATTACCGTCTGCATTTCGATGACCTTTGCCCTTTCACGGATGATTTACAGTTTGGCGCGGGATGGTCTTTTGCCAAAAGCTATGAAACAACTCGATTCCAAAACTAGAATTCCCAAAAATGCAACACTAGTAGCTGGATCGATGGCTGCCATTGCTGGTGGAGTCTTTCCACTTGCAAGTATCGCTTCCTTTTTAAATATCTGTACCTTGGCTTACCTGGTTATGTTGGCCCTTGCCCTCTTGAAATTGCGTAAGGAACACGGGGCCCCTGGACCTGGGGAATTTAAAACACCCTTAGTTCCAGTTTTGCCAATCCTATCGATTGTGGTCTGCCTGTCCTTTATGACCCAGTATTCCCTATCGACCTGGCTGGCCTTCGGAGTTGCTCTCCTGATCGGGGTCGGAATTTATTTCGGTTATGGGTATCGCCATTCAGAAGAAAATCAATAAAAGATGAAAGCTAGAGTAGAAGAACTCTGGCTTTTTACATAGAGAAAGCTCTTTTTTTGGTATAATAAAGGGAGAAAGTTAACTAGATAACAAAGGAGAAAAAAATGACATTTGAAGAGATTTTACCAGGCTTAAAGGCTAAGAAAAAATATGTGCGAACAGGATGGGGTGGAGCAGAAAACTACGTCCAACTCTTTGATACCATTGAGCAAAATGGGGTGGCTCTGGAAGTGACCCCTTATTTCCTCATCAATGTGTCTGGTGAAGGCGAAGGTTTCTCCATGTGGAGTCCAACTCCTTGTGATGTCTTAGCGACAGATTGGGTGGAAGTCCATGAATAAAAGGGTCTTGATTACAGGCGTGAGTTCCGGGATTGGTTTGGCTCAAGCTCGTCTCTTTCTAGAAAAGGGCTACCAGGTCTATGGCGTGGACCAGGGAGCGGATCCGCAGTTGTCGGGTGCTTTCCATTTCTTGCAGAGGGACTTAACTCTGGATTTGACGCCGATTTTTGACTGGTGTCCTGAGGTAGAGGTCTTGTGCAATACAGCTGGGGTCTTGGACGATTACAAGCCGCTTCTGGAGCAAAGCGCTCAGGAGATTCAGGAGATTTTTGAGATCAACTATGTGACCCCGGTAGAGTTGACACGGTATTATCTGACTCAAATGTTGGAGAAGAAGCAAGGTATCATCATCAATATGTGCTCCATTGCTTCTAGCCTGGCAGGAGGAGGCGGCCACGCTTATACTTCCTCCAAGCATGCTCTAGCGGGCTTTACCAAGCAGTTGGCCCTGGATTATGCAGAAGCTGGTATTCAGGTCTTTGGGATTGCTCCTGGGGCTGTCAAAACAGGCATGACCGCAGCGGATTTTGAACCAGGTGGATTGGCTGACTGGGTAGCCAGTGAGACGCCGATCAAGCGCTGGATTGAGCCAGAGGAAGTAGCCAAAGTCAGCCTCTTTTTGGCTAGCGGTAAGGCGTCTGCTATGCAAGGGCAAATCCTGACAATTGATGGTGGTTGGAGTTTGAAGTAGGAGGATGAAAAAGCAAGAGTTGAAATCTTGCTAAGAAACGTAATTGTTTTTTCCTTACTGAAAGAGGATCAAACCGAGGTGAACAATTAAGTTAGGACAGTGGTGAGACAGGTATACCTCTATGCTAAAGAAGATCTTACTGAACGAAATTAAACCTACCAGAGTGATCAGGATGAATCAGATTTCTTTATGATTGGTCACGATGGAGATCTAGCCTTTTTCACCCAAAAAAGACAGGGATAATAACAATTATGAAGATAACTGAGGGTAAGTTCAGAAGAACTTTTTGAATGGGCTACCTGAAACCTTAAGAGATTGTTTTAGAAGAAACGAATAGTACAATTGATTTGCTAAGTTATTGTGGAATGAAGGTGAAGTCATGATTAAATTAGTGAATGTTACTAAATGTTTTAGTGATGGATCGAATGTCAGATATATTTTCAAAAATTGTAATTTTGAATTTAAAAAAGGTAGCACGACTGCAATAATTGGCCGTTCTGGATTAGGAAAAACTACTCTTGTTAAATTAATATTAGGGATTACCAGTTTAAATGAGGGGGATATCTTAGTCTGTGGTAGTTCCATTTTAGATATGAAAAATTTGAGTAAGGTAAGGCGTAGGAATATTGGCTGTGTCTTCCAAAACTTTAATTTGATTTCAGGTTTCACGGTGAAAGAGAATATTCTACTTCCAAGATATTTTTTTGAAAATGGAGAGAATAACATTAACGAAATTTGTAACACTCTAGGCCTTTCAAAGGAAATATTAAGTAAGAGTATTGATAAGATTAGTGGAGGTGAAAAACAAAGAGTTGCTTTGGCAAGAGCTCTTATTAACAATCCAGAAATATTGATAGCGGATGAACCTACTGGTAATTTAGATGCTGCTAACGAACAAAATATAATAGAATTGTTGAAGCGGATCAATGAGGAGTTAGGTATCACGATTATAACAGTAACTCATAGTGATAAGGTGGCGAATAGTATGCAGTCTATTTGCACAGTTGTTGATGGCAAAATTGAGTACGTAAGGAGATGATAAAATGAATCATTCCATATTATTCATTGCTAAAAGAGATTTAGAAGTTAACAAACGAAGATATAGATTAGTTCGACTGTCAATAGCGATCTCTGTTTTGCTAATTGTTTTAGTGATGCTCATTTCTAATTCTTTCTATAATAAAATGATTAAAGAAATGACTGTAGCAAATAAAAATGTTGTTACTGTTGCCTTTGGTAATAAAGAAAATTCTCTGAATTATAAAGCTTTACCTTTATTTTCTAGTGATGATATTAATCGAGTTAAAAAAATAGATGAAGTAAAAAATATTACTGGTGTAAAACTATTATTTACGGATGATATCAAATTCCAAAATGGTAAGACATCGGTTTCCAATACTATCCATTGTCTAGAAGAAAAGTATTTAAAAAACCTGAATATTAGAATTGCTGAAGGGAAATTTCCAGAGAAGAACAATGAAATATTAATCGGAGATTCCGTACACAAGGCTACATCAATGAATGTCGGAGATACGGTGACTATTAAGATTGATAATCATAATGTAAAGTTTGTAATTTCTGGCATTATAGACAAGCAAGTAGCGCAGTTATTTTCTACCTTGCCAACAGAAATAAATCAAATGATGGCAATCAATGTAAAAAGTAGTAGCGTTTCATCAAATAAGTATTACTATCTGAATGCTACTGTAAAAAATGGAACCGATTTAAATGAAGTAGCAAACAAGATCGAAAAGACTGTTTTAAAAAATGAAAATTTAAAACAATCTTTATCAGGGACAGGATTAGATGTTGTTGTAGCAACACAACAGGATGTTATCAATATGCTATCCAGATGGTTTTCCTACATCGATCTTTTTATCCTCTTAATCATAGTTCTTATCTCTATTGTAGCGATTATTAATATCATCAATATTCTAGCCATTACCATTCAGGAGAATCATAAACAGATCGCAACTTTTAAAATCATCGGTGCATCTGATCAACAGATAAAAAGAATATATTTATTTGAAAGCTTTATGATGGGAGTACGAGGTACAAGCGCGGGATTGGTGATAGGAATTGCTATTTCTTATTTGATCATCTTTTTGAGTGGATTGCCACTAGATATTGAACTTAGCAGATTGTTGTTCCCAGTATTAATAGGGATTCTCACTTCAGTTTTTGCAGGATTATTGGTATCTAGAAAAATTACTAAAATAGATATTGAAAAAGTATTAAATCAATAGAGAAGAAATGATTAGTGGTAATAAGAGATGGTGTTGCAAAAAGAATAGCTATATTGATTTCACTATCGACTGATCTTTGAATGAAAGTAGGAGGATTTGATGGAAATCAAAAATCACTTTGGTGTATATGGAATCTGTCTTCAAGACGGGAAATTGCTTTGCATTGATAAAACGAGAGGACCTTATCAGCATCGTTTTGATCTACCGGGTGGTAGCCAGGAACTAGGGGAGGGACTGACAGAAACCCTAAAGCGAGAAGTTCTGGAAGAGACGGGCTATACAATTAGCAGATACGCTAATCCTAGGATGTATGACGTGATGGTTCAAGAAGAAGGGAAAGACTTTGCTGTACACCATATCATGGCCTTTTATGATATCGTAGTCGATTTCGAGAACTCTCAACAATCCCTTCCTCAGGAGGTTCTTGATGGGAGCAACGATTCAGCTAATGCGATTTGGTTGAATGTGGAAGACATTACTGCAGACAATTCTTCTCCTTTAGTATTGAAGGTAAAGGCGGAGTTACGAGGATTTTCAGAATTAGAACTGACAAGCTATAGAAATTGGAAGGTTAAAGAAAAGAAGGAGAACCAATGACACCTCAAGAAATGTGGAATGCCTACAAGCAGATTAACCCCTCGATTGGAGATGAGATAGATGCCTGGGCCTTTGGAGTGGATTCAGACCTTTTAGCGGAACTGGTCTTTAAAGGCGAAAAAACAGCAACAGCTTCAGCTTATGACCTCTACGCAGTAGAGGACGAACTCCTTCCACAAGAAGGGACCTTTGATGTTATTTTAGACAGTCAAGATCAAGCTGTCTGCATTGTTGAAATTACAAAGGTTTCCGTTCAGCCTTTTCATCAAGTGTCAGCCGACCATGCCTATAAAGAAGGTGAAGGAGACAAATCTCTGGCTTATTGGCGTCAGGTTCATGAAGACTTTTTCAAAGACTGCTTTGGAGAAGCAGGTCTGACGTTTACACCTGACAGCAAGGTGGTTTTAGAAGAATTTCGCAAGGTCTATCCATTATAGATACGCTCTCCATTTAGAAAATCAGAAAAGAGAATAACTGTTTTCTATCAAACAATACCTAGTGATTGTGTCAAGCTAAAAATACTGCCCAGTTCTTAGAACTATTAAAAGATTTTTTGAGACTTTCCGCTGTGAGAAAAGCGCTTGAAACCTAAAAATTTCAAGCGCTCGGGAGTTTTGAAACTTTAGGTTCAAAACTAAATCATGGAACTTCGAAGAAGTTCGCTGATGTCCGTACTCACCCAAGGAAAGTCTCAACGAAGATTTGATCTTAATCTGACTCTCCTTTTTGGAGAGTTTTTTTGATTTGGATCTTATTTTCCAAAAGGGCTAAAAAATGATATAATGTAAGCGATATTTGTACAGAAAAGAGAAATGTTATGCCAAATTATGCCATTATTTTAGCAGCGGGAAAAGGGACCCGTATGAAATCAGATTTGCCCAAGGTTCTTCACAAGGTTGCAGGGATCTCTATGTTAGAGCATGTCTTCCGTAGTGTTGGAGCCATCTCACCTGAGAAGACGGTAACGGTTGTGGGCCACAAAGCGGAATTGGTAGAAAAGGTATTAGAAGGTCAAACAGAGTTTGTCAAACAAACGGAGCAATTGGGAACAGGTCACGCAGTCATGATGGCAGAGCCAGTCTTGGAAGGTATTGAAGGCCATACTCTTGTCATTGCAGGGGATACTCCTTTGATTACGGGTGAAAGCCTCAAACACTTGATCGATTTTCATATCAACCACAAGAATGTTGCGACTATCCTGACAGCAGAAGCTGAGAATCCTTTTGGCTACGGCCGTATCGTTCGCAACCAGCACGGAGAAGTCTTGAAAATTGTTGAGCAGAAGGATGCTTCTGATTTTGAGCAGCAAATCAAGGAGATCAATACAGGGACTTATGTCTTTGACAATGCCCGTCTCTTTGAAGCCCTCAAAAATATCAATACCAATAATGCGCAAGGAGAATACTACATCACAGATGTAATCGGCATTTTCCGTGAGAATGGCGAAAAAGTCGGCGCTTATACTCTGAAAGATTTTGATGAAAGTCTTGGTGTCAATGACCGCGTGGCATTGGCAACGGCAGAAAGTATTATGCGTCGCCGAATCAATCAAGCTCATATGGTGAATGGGGTTAGCTTTGTAAATCCAGAAGCGACTTATATTGATGCAGATGTACAGATTGACCCAGAAGTACAAATTGAAGCTAATGTTAGCTTGAAAGGGCAAACGAAAATTGGCGCAGGCAGTATTCTGACAAATGGTACGTATATTGTTGACTCTGTTATCGGTGAACAAACGGTTATTACCAATTCGATGATTGAAGAGTCTACGGTTGCAGACGGTGTAACGGTGGGACCTTACGCTCATGTTCGCCCAGGTTCAA
>OGHJ01000704.1_pt1 | contig 45729 bp, 33 predicted proteins | sample 1571351 | NCBI WGS metagenome assembly OGHJ01 (sample SAMEA2582037, study PRJEB24529) | metagenome | biome: Human gut stool | place: China | collected 2011 | reverse complement strand
CGCAGGCATCCGGCAGAAATACGGGACCGGAAATAAAGGAAGCCTTTGGAACGGCACAGGCGGCGCCGCGGGAACCGGCTGCCGGCGTGCCGTCTGCACAGGAGGAAGGGCGGACGGAGGCTTCCGGAGCATCACGCAAAACTCCCGTTCTCCGCTCCGGAGAGATCCTTCTTCCTGCGCCGGCGCGGCTGGCCGGCTTTGTGTGGCTGGCGGGCGTGGGCGTATGTGCGCTGTGGCACCTTGCGCATTATGCGGTATGGCGCGCCCGCACGTTCCATTGGAACCGGCCGATTGAAAGCTCTGCGGCGCAAAAGGCTCACGCCGCGGCCTGCCGGGCGGTGCGTATGCGCCGCGCACCGGGGATATATGCCAATGCCGCCGTGCCGTGCCCTATGGCCGTGGGCGTGCTGCGTCCGGTGGTGCTGGTCCCGGAGGCCCTGTATGAAAGCCCGCTTCTGGAATGGATGCTCCGCCATGAATTGACGCACATAAAGCGCGGACATATCGTCTGCAAAGCGGTGCTGCTGTCTGCGTGCGCCGTACATTGGTATAACCCGGCGGTATGGCTGCTGGCGCGCCGGTGCGAAAAGGACCTGGAATTCGCCTGTGATGAAGCCGTGCTGCACGGAACAAAGCTGGGAGCACCTGTCCGGGCGGCTTATGGTGAAGCTCTGCTGGCCGCTTTGAAGGCGGGAGCCGGCAGGCCCGCGCCGTTCACCACCTGCTTTGCGCCCGGTAAAAAAATGATGTTGCGCCGCTTTTCGGCCATTTTCAGCAAGACGGGAAAGCGCGCGGGCCGCGCGGCACTGGCCTGCATCCTCTGCCTGGCTGCGCTGGCAGGCAGCTTTGTGGCATGCAGTGCCGAACAGCCGCCGGTTTCCGTTAAATCCGCGGAAAGCGAGCCCAAGGCCGCGGCGCTGCCCGCGCAGGCCGGGTCCATGGAAAACGTGAAGGAGCACTGGCTGGTTTACGGCGCATCGGTTTATCCGGGGCGGGACGGCGAATGCGTGATGGCTTACAACAGCGCCGACGGCAGCGAGGTGTACGCGCCCGCGCCCCGGTGGGAGGGAAAACGCAATATCCTGTACGGCGGCAGTTACTGGCCCCGGGAAGATGCATGGTTTACCGCAGCGTGTGATGCGGATGAGGAGCACCCCGGCCGCGTGACGCTGTACACCTCCCGCGACGGCGGCGCACAGTGGACGGCTCAACCGCTGGACCTGGTGGGTGAAGGGCAGAACACACCGATTGAAAACATATACTGCATGGAGGTCGTTCGGGACGACCTGTTCTATCTGATCACGGGCGTATATGCCGGAACGGGTGAAAGCCAAACCGCAAAGCTCTGGCTCTGGCGCTGCGAGTGTTGCTTTTCAAAAAGAATGAGAAAAGTTTTCAGAAAGAATGAGAAAAGCATGTTGCAAAATTGCAACAAATCAAAAAACAATATTTTATCATTAAAAATAAGTATGTTATATAAAAGCAGAGCAACCAACCTGTGCAAAAAAACACACACCCAATAGCTGGCTGTGCATTTTTACACAACCACCAATATTCATCCCCAAAAAAAGAACGCCAGGGCCTTGTGGTCCTGGCGCTTGATTCCATAAAAATACAACAAATTCAGCACTAAGAAGCAATTTTTCTCAAGTGCTCCATCTTTGCTTCATCAAGCTTTGCGCCTTCCAGTTCATACTGGCGGCCAAGGTAGCCATACTTGGGCTGCCCCATACGGTGGTAGCCTAACAGTTCGTACTGGATATTGGGACGCCGGGGAATTGATTCGCGGATAGCCAGGATATCGTCTTCAATGTCATTGAATCCGGGTATCACCGGGGTACGTGCAAGTATGGGCAACTGGGGAAAGTCCTCGCACACTCGTGCAAAATTGCGCAAAATCAGCATATTATCCACGCCCGTATGCTTTTTGTGCTGCACAGGGTCAAGGCTCTTTATGTCAAAAATCAGCTTGTTCAGGTGCTTGCAGGCCTCATGCAGATGCTCGTAGGGATAGCAGCCGCAGGTTTCGATGGTGGTATTGATGTGATGTTTGCGGGCCTCGCGCAGCAGAGCATTGGCAAATTCGTGCTGCATGAGGGCCTCGCCGCCGGAGAGTGTCATGCCGCCGCCGGAACGGTGATAAAAAACGCCGTCCTCTTCAACTTTATCAAGCACCTGCCGCACAGACATGGTTTCGCCATATACGCTCTGCGCGCCCGAGGGGCAGGCGCGCACACAGGCAAAGCATTCGCTGCACTTGCTGCGGTCATGCGCGATCAGGCCATCCACAAGGCTGAGCGCGCCCGAAGTACAGGCATTGAGGCAGCGCCCGCAAACCTGGGCAGTAAGGCAGCGCGAAGGATTGAAGGCATGCTCGGGATGGAGATTCTGCGATTCGGGGTTACTGCACCAGCGGCAACGCAGAGGACAGCCCTTAAGAAAAACCAGGGTACGGATACCTTCGCCATCGTGCACGCTGAACTTCTGTATATTAAAAACAACACCTTGTACTTGTGCGTCAGTCATGGGGTCATCCTTGGTGTGCGGCCAGCCCTGGCGCGCCGTTTGAGTAAATTCAAAAGGGGAAGGGATTGCTCCCCTCCCCCCGGAGCGTTGGCAAGGTCAACGCGGTCAGAAATCAGGAACAGATGGCGGGCTTGCACTCTGTTAAACGGCTGATGTCTGCGCTGAAAATTTGCGGGAGGGGACTTGCCCCCTCCCCTGACGGTCTGTTTGTTTGAGGGTTTTGGAGAGTATCGCTGCGAGGGGCCTTTGGTATCCGGCAAGAAACTTGACGCAGTCCGGCAAAAGCCCCTCGCGGCGATATATTTAGAACTGGGCGTGCTCGGTGCGGTCGATGATGTCGTTCTGCAGATCGCGGGAAAGATCGCAGAAATACGCGCTGTACCCTGCAATGCGCACCAGCAGGCTGCGGTAGTTGTCGGGTTCTTTCTGGGCGTTGAGCAGGGTCTGCCTGTTCACGATGTTGAACTGCAGGTGCCACAGCTTGAGGTCGCACCAGGTGCGGATAAGGTTCACGATCTTCTCGGTGCCTTCATCGCCGGAAACGCACTTGGGCGACAGCTTGATGTTCAGCAGGCGGGAAGCGCGGTTGGTCATGCCGTAGTTCTTGGAATGGTAGTTGGAAAGCAGAACCGCGGTGGGGCCGTTCTTGTCCGCGCCGTGCGAAGCGGAAGAACCGTCGGAAAGCGCAGTCCAGGCATGGCGACCGTTGGGCGTGGCGGAAACCACCTTGCCAAAGGGCACATGCGAGGTGATGGGCACGTAGCGTACGTCCACATGCACGCCGCGATCGCGGGAGCTCTTTTCGGCTTCCACCTGGGTCACGCGGTCAACGTCCTTGGCAATGCTGTCCACATAGGGATCGTTGTTGCCGTAGCAGGGGGCGTTGCGCAGCATTTCGCGCACGGGTTCGGCGCCCTTGAAGTCGGCCTTGCAGGCTTCCACCACTTCTTTCATGGTCAGGCGTTTTTCTTCAAACACCAGCTTTTTGATGGCGGCAAGGGAGTCCACCACGGTGCCGTAGCCCAGGAATTCAAAGTAGGAGTAATCCACGCCGCCGGGGATCTTTTCGCAGTGCAGATCCATGAGGTTTTCCATGCACAGGTTGTGCAACACGGAAGAAAGCGGCGCGGCAAAGTGCTGCGGGCGCAGCTTGTCCACCACATGCTGCTGCTGGAAGGCCTTGCGCAGCAGGTTGAGGTGCTGGGCCTTGTAGGCTTCGTAAAAGTCTTCCCAGCTCTTGAAGGTGGTCGCTTCGCCCGTTTCAAGGCCCACGACCTCATCGCCGTAGTGCTGCATGCGGCCATTGTACATGGTCATTTCAAGGGCGGTGGCAAAGTTCACGTACACGCAACCGGAGGTATAGGTATCGCGGTTGGGCATGCGGGTTTCGGTGCAGCCGGAAACGGCGTAGTCCAGAGCTTCGTTGACCGGGCAGCCCTTGATGGTGTTGAGGAACACCACTTCTTCATCGTTGATGAGCTTGGGGAAGCCGGAGCCGTCCTTGATGGTCAGGGCCACTTCGCGCAGGAAGCGTTCGGGCGAACGGGAGTGGATGCGCGCGGCAAGGTCGGGGTAGTTGAGCGGGAATTCGCGCTTGGATTCAAGGAACAGGTAGGTCAGATCGTTGGTGGCGTCTTCGCCATCGGGGGTCTGGCCGCCGATGGTCACGGCTTCCCAGTGAGCATAGCCTTCCTGAAATTCAACGCCCGTGGGGTTGATGTACAGGTCGATGAACTGGGCCATGTCCACCCACATGCATTCGAGCAGTTCCTTGGCTTCTTCGCGGCTGATGATGCCTTCTTCAATGTCCTTTTTGTACAGGGGGTACAGGTACTGGTCCATACGGCCATTGGAGATGATGGCGCTGGCCTTCTGCTCAATGCGCGAGAACATCTGCACAAACCACTGGCACTGCATGGCTTCGCGGAAGCTGCGGGCAGGGTGTGCGGGCACGTGATCGCAGGTTTCGGCGATCTGGAGCAGCTCGGCCTTGCGCTTGGGGTCACCTTCCTTGGCGGCAAGTTCGCGGGCCAGATCGGCGTGGCGCTTGGCCCAGATCATGATGGAGTCGCACACGATGATCATGGCTTCGAGGAAGGGCTTCTTGTCCCACAGATCAACGGAGTTGGTCAGATCAAGGGTGGCAAGCTTTTCGCGGGCTTCTTTCTGAATATCGAGGAAGCCGCGCTTGATGACCTTTTCGTAGTCCGGCACCCACTGAAGGGCCGAGCGGTAGGACGAGGTTTCGCTTACCACGAACTTGGACTTGAGGCCGCGTTCGTCCACATAGGTGACGTTGCGGATTTCGGCAGGCAGGGTCTTGTTGAGGTGTTCATGGTAGGTCTTGCCTTCCCAGTAGGGGGCGATCTCTTCCATAACAACCTTGATGTCTTCCTGCGAAATCTGGAAGGGGCTCTTGTCGCGGTGCTCAAGGTCGGCCAGCACTTCGCGGTAAAAGTCGCCGTCGATTTCAGGATACAGAATGCCGTAACGGCCAAACTTGCCCACGCGGCCAGCAATAAGCTGGTTGGGGGTAATGTATACGGTGATTTTTTCGGCCACGTTTTTCAGGGCCTTGGCCCAGCGCAGGGTCAGCAGTTCACCTTCGGTTTCGCGCATGGATTCGGTGAAATACTTGGCGCGCTCAACGTCCACATGGGGAAGGCTGAACTGGTTCTGTTCCAGAATGCCGTAAACGCGCTCGCGCCCTTTACGGTCAACGCTTTTATTGACAACGCGTTCTTCCTGGGGGGACATGCAGCAACCGCACTGACTCATGATGAAACTCCTGAATGGTGATTATGTTCAAGCGAGATGCTTGTGATATTCATCTCAATGACCACATAAGAGCATCATCCGTGCCATTATATTTAACTATATGTAATATTTATATTTTTTAAAAATATCTCCAAAATTCCAGAAACCATCATCAATTCTCATTGTTGCAAATTTACAACATATTTTTTATAACATACTTAATTTACAATATAATTTAAAAAAGTGTTTTTTTGCAACAGTGCAAAAAAACACTTTTTCACAATCTCACCTTTTTGCCATCGCTTGTACTGCGCATACCGCCCGTTCACCCACTACAGGCATATCCCTCCCAGACAAAAAATGTAACTGCGTGGTTACTTATGCGAGCTGACAATGACTTCAACCACACTTTCGATATTAATATTTGCAGATTAAATTAACTTATATTTACGCGACCAATTTGACTCATAAAATTTTTTACTTCAATATCCTGTTTATTATAAGATAATTATTTCAAAAAGTTGAGAAGCTTGATATCAAATATAGTTTATTGTAGCGTATAAATTGAGAAGCCATCATCGCATTCATTTCAAGGGAATCTGATATGCTCAAGAAGTACTATACAGAATCAACGGACAGAAACAAATTTGATAAAACCTTCTCACGCGCAGAGTTAAAATTACTCTCTCTCGTTGTTATTTCCATAATAATAACTGCGGCGTTGATAACTTCAATTTTCTATTATTACAGAAATCTTGATTTAAAACTCATAACAACCATGAGGTCAGACGCCATTTTTTCTCTCTTGCTTGACCGCATACCGCCAGAAAACTTCACTGCAATTTATGATGATAAAGATGAGGATTCGCACCTTTACAATGAGGTGCAGCAAGAGCTTGACGATGTTCGTAAAATAACCGCCGTCAGGTATCTCTACACGGCAAAGCGCAATTCTGAAGGCAATGCCATATATGTTGTTGATGGCCTGCCACGGGATTCAGAAGATTTTCGTGCCTGCGGTTCGCCCATAGAAGCCGAAATTCTCCCCGCTGTGAACAGATGTCTGGATGGTGATGTTTTTCATGGAACAGAAATCCTTAATACATCATGGGGCATGATTATTCCGTCTTGCGAACCGATCAAGAACAACGGAGTCACGGTTGGCGCTCTTGTTATCGAATTTGACGGAGAATATTTTGCTGAAAATACCGCAAGCTCCCAGCGGTATTACATCATTGCTTCCATTTGCGTTGCCATTGGCGTTGGCTTTGTGGCCATTGTGCTGATTCGCAGCTTTTCCATTCCGCTCTATCAATGGCTCGCATATACAGATTTGCTCACAGGCGCAATGAACCGCAACGCCTTTGAACTGGCTACCCACAAGCTGCACGGTACAGAGCAACAAAAAAACATAACCGTGGTGTCGTGCGACCTGAACAAACTTAAAGCCATCAACGACCAGTTTGGTCACTCGGCTGGCGATGAACACATCAGGGCCCTTGCCCAGCTTCTTATGAAAAATTTCAGGACTCAGGGCTCAACATACCGCATTGGCGGTGATGAATTTGTTACATTACTGTTCAACGCCAGCCTGGACGCAACAGAAAAAAAGGTTGCTGAAATTTGCGTGGAGGCACGACAAGTTACCATTGGAAACTTCTGCCTGTGCTTTTCGTACGGCATTGCGCAATTTGACCCGGAGCAGGATGACAGCATTGACGACACCATTTCGCGGGCAGACGTTAGGATGTACCATTACAAGTGCGCAAAAAGAGAAGCTGAGTCTGCCAAGACCATAATCTGAGACCCCAAGCGCATGCGCACCCGCAAAAGAAATCAGGCGGCCTACCCTGCCCCGTAATTACATTCGGGAGCAGCGCGGCCGCCTGACGCTGGCGAGAGTAGCCGCAGCTTCTACAGCATTTCAATAAACGCTTCTATGCGAACCTTGAGCTGTTCCGTATCCGTTTCAGAGTAGTCTGTTTCGATTTGCAGGAAGGGCAACTGCAAGGAATCCTGAACAAATTTCTTGAGAGAGGACGATTCCACCGCATAAGTCTGGCAGCCCTGCCATGTCAGATCAAGCACAGCATCCACCGCGAAATCTGCCGCCAGTTCACGGATGGCCTCGTAGCGGCGCGGATTGGGCGACATGACGGCACAGGGCACATCCAGATAACGGCGGGCCATCTCGGTCAGCGGGTCGCCCTGCTCATCCATCATCACGCGGGTTTTCTTGTAGCCGGAGCAGTTATCAAGGCAGACCACGCTGCCGCCACATTCTTCAATCAGGCGCACAACCTTGTGCGACCCCATGCCCACAGGAACGCCCGTCAGCAGTATGCGCGGCGCGCTCGCGGCAACGCCTGTCTGCCCCGCATCGGCCATTTTGCCCAGATCGTCCGCCAGTTCCAGCATCATGGAGATGCCTTTTTCCTTGTCGGGGAAGAAGGACGTTTTGAACCCGATTTCCAGCAGCTCCATGCCCGTAATGGGCGAGGGTTTGCGCTTTGCCAGATCCATAACTGCCTTGAGGGCCATGCGTTCGCGGTTCATGAGCTTGATGGCGTCGCGCAGTTTCTGCTCTGTGATGGATACGCCAAATTCTTTTTCCAGATAGGCGATGAGCAGCTCAAACTGATGCCGCCAGTATGCAAGGGCGTCATCATTCTGCACCTGGGGCAGTTGCAGCAGAAAAACGGGTTTGTAGGCTGCAAGCAGCTCGTACATTTTCTTTTTGCCGTCACAGGTGGTGTCGGCCACAACCACATCTGCCGCGCTCAGGTAGGGGCAACTGTCTTTAAGCGCAAAGCCGAAGCTGCTCTTGATGAGCGGACAAAGGGCGCGGGGCAGCATTTCTTCTGCCGCAGGGATGGAATCGTTGCGGGTGCCGCACAAGGAAACCGGAATGGCCCCTGCGGCCACCGCTATTTCAGAAGGGCTGTACAGGCAGTACTGGCCCACAACTTTTTTACCTTCCCTCTTGGCCTCCTGCACTGCCAGAGCGTTTTTTTCAAAAGCGGTAATAATGCGGTCAAAGCTGGCACACTTCATGATGCTTTCCTTCCTTGCGAGGTTATTGAGGTTATCGCTGTGTATTGAGAGCGCGGTCTTTTTTCGCGCACAAATCTGCGGCAATCAGGGCCGCCCCCAGCGCACCCACAGTCTGCGGGTCGTGCGGCACCTGAACGGGCAGGCCGAATTCGTCTGAAAGTATGGCGGCAAAGGCGGGGCTGGTTGCCAGACCGCCAGTAAATACGCATTCCCCCTGCATGGGGATGCGCCGGGCAAGGGCGCACATTCTGCGGGCAATGGCGCGGAACACCCCTGCTGCTATATCTTGCGGCGGCGTGCTGCGGGCCAGCAGGCCCACAATCTCTGTTTCTGCAAACACAGCGCACATGCTTGAGATGGCCACAGGCTTGCCAGTGGCGGCTGCCTTGCCCAGCTCGTCCAACGGCATGTTCAAAATACCCGAGAGCACCTGCAAAAAACGTCCGGTGCCTGCCGCGCACTTGTCGTTCATCAAAAAATCGCGCACTGCGCCCGGCTTGCTGGCGGATTTGAGCACGCCCAAACTGGCCGTGCCGCCAGCTGCATCCAGACTGCCCGCATCCAGATTGGCCGCTTCCGATTCACGCGGGATATCCAGGCTTATTACCTTGCTATCCTGCCCGCCGATATCGAGCACAAGCCCCACGCGGGGAAAAAGATGCGCAGCGCCCCGTGCGTGGCAACTGATCTCCGTAACCGTTTTGTCTGCAAAAGGCAGGGCAATGCGCCCGTAACCCGTGGCAGTGACATGCCTCAGGTCGTTGCGCGCCATTGCGGCAGCCTCGCAGGCATTGTTGAGCGCAAATTCGCCCGCCTCGGCGGTATTCCAGCCTGTGGGCAGCACTGCCCGCCCGGCAATCTGCGAGCCGCCGTTGGGCAGCAGCTCAAGCACAACGGCCTTTGCAGCCACAGAACCCACATCAATTCCAGCTACATACATAGCGCATACTCCTGATCGTACCCATTGCTGCGGTACAAAAACGCAAAACAAAACCCGCCGCACAGCGCAAGGCTGTGGAGCGGGCAATATGACAAAAGCGCCAGCAGCGCAGTGCTGCAAGACGGTCAATACAATGGAAAGCTTCGGCAACTAAACTGCTACATGGGGAAACGTGGGGAGATATGGAACAAGAGCAGGAGTACGGCAGGCAATAAAAAAGCCCCCGCTTCCTGCCTAGGCTATGGGAAGGGGAAACAGGCGGGCGCGGACACGCCACCTCGAATGAGGGCCTCCAACCTGAAGGCGCTGATGCTGTCATGACCCGCCGCCCTTAAAGACAGGCAGGACACGACAAGCGCTATAAAAAAACACAGGATACCTTGCTGTTGCAGATGCCGCCGACATGATTCGGCCTAAAGTTGTATATCAAGTTAGCGTAAGGGCATCAGCTTGTCGATAGGGATGCACACGGCATTGAGTAATTGCACCACTGTCTGCTTTAGAATGCTGCAATCAAGGTATTCAGTGGGGTCTCAGGCCGTAACGGTAGCACCGCGCTGATGAAAAATTCGATTCGTGCACAAGAAGAATTATCTGAAGTTTTTTACACCACACATGTGGGCAAAACGCATCAGCAGAGGGCAAGACAACTCCAGTATTATCTTTATATTTTGACATGTTAAACTATTGGCTCAAACTTTGCTTTAAGCTAACATGCTGCGAGATTTTTAGCTATTGATACCAGATCAACTCGCTCATGAACGTGTCTTTTTGCCGACCGGCGTCGGCTTGACGTACACGCGGGAATATCCCCGCACCAAGGAACAGGGCTTAATTTCACCTGAATTATCAAACAATTGAGTGCCGTTATGAAAGAACTTCTCCCCTTTGTGGCAATGGTAACGTGCTTTAACGAACAGGAAGAAATCGACTACGCGGCTGTACGCCGCCAGGTGCGCAGGCAGATTGACGCGGGCAACAACCTCCTCGTCAACGGCACCAACGGCGACTTCACCAGCCTGACCTTTCCTGAAAAAATCAAGCTGTGTGCGGAAGTTCTTGACGAAGTGCAGGGCAAGGTAAAGGTATTTGTCAACGCTGGCTGCCCTTCTACCTACGAAACCATCCTTCTGGGCAAGGAATTTGTCTCTCTGGGCGTGGACGCCCTGGCTATCATCACGCCCTACTTCATCGGCTGCACCCAGGATGGTCTTTTCGGCCATTTCTCGCGCGTTGCGGACGCCATGCAAAAGCCCACCTACCTTTACGACATCCCTGCGAGAACGCAGAACCATATTGAGCCGGAAACCGCCGCTAAGCTTGCGGATCACCCCAACATTCACGGCATCAAGGACAGCGGCGGCAGCCAGAAAACCCTTGATGAATACCTCGCCATCGCCCGTGGCCGCGATGATTTTGACGTGTTCACCGGGCCGGATTCCCTCATCCACTACGGCCTCACCCAAGGCGCCAAGGGCTGCATTTCCGGCCTCGGCAACGTGATGCCCCATGTGGTCAACGGCATTTGCAAAGAATACGAAAAGGGCGACATCGCCGCCTCCGTGGCACAGCAGGAAATCTTCACCGCTTTCCGCACCGATCTTTACGCTCTGGGTTACGCCCCGGCCATGGTCAAGCGCTCGCTCTACCTTATGGACAAGAGCGTTGGCGCAAGCCGCCAGCCCGCGCTCATTCCTACGCCTGAGCTGGACGCTAAAATCAAAGCCCTGCTTATCAAACACAATATCATCGGGTAAGGGCGCATATGAGCACTGTTATCGTCACGACTTCTCCCGGTTTTGCCACAGTGGGCAAGGTTCCTTCCTTTATTGAAGAAAAAGGCTGGAAGCTGCACCGCTGCGTGGACACGAGCCGCCCGCTCGGCGGGGTACTGGATTTTGCAGCAGACGCGGACTTTCTGGTGGTGGGCCTTATTCCCGCCACTGCCGAGCTCATGGACAAATTGCCCAAGCTCAAGGCCATTCTCAAGCACGGCGTCGGCGTGGACAATATCGACATCCCCGCCGCCACCACGCGCAAAATTCCCGTGCTGAACGCTCCCGGAGCCAATTCCAACGCTGTGGCAGAGCTTGCCATTGGCGGTATGCTCAGTTTTGCCCGCCGCATCCCCATGATGCACAGAACCATGGTTGAAGGCGGCTGGCAGCGCATTGTGGGCACAGAAATTGATGAAAAAACCCTTGGCGTGGTGGGGCTTGGCAACATTGGCAAGGTGCTGGCACGCAAGGCCAGAGCCCTGGGCATGCGAGTGCTGGCTTCCGACCTCTACCCCGACACGGCTTTTGCGCAGGAACACGGCATTGAACTTACCGATATGGACACCCTGCTGGCCGAGGCGGACTATATTTCCCTGCACGTGTTTGGCGGCAAGGACAACGCCCACCTCATCGGCGCGCAGCAGATAGCGATGATGAAACAAAGCGCCTGCGTCATGAACTATGCGCGCGGCGAGATTCTGGACATGGACGCGCTGGCCGCAGCCATTGAAAATGGAAAAATTGCCGGTGCGGTCATTGACGCCTACACCAGCGAGCCGCCGGACAGATCACACCCCATTTTCAAAAGCGACAGGGTTGTGTTCACCCCCCACTCCGGTGCGGACACCAAAGAATCCGTGGCCCGTGTGGGCATGATGAACGTTACGGACATTGCGTCCCTTCTGGCAGGGGAACACCCCTCCAGAGTGCTGAACCCGGAAGTATTTGCATAATCAGGAAAACCTATGCGCCCCAAGTATGCCAAGCTCGTTGAACATGTGGAAATCCCGCGCATGGCTCTTGCTCGTCAGACGTTCAGCGCTGTTGACGTGGACGATCCTGCCCATGCCGTGCACGAAGCGCTGGCTGCGTCGCCCCATCTTTCCGGCCTGAAAAAAGGCATGCGCGTGGCGCTCACGGTTGGCAGCCGTGGCATTGCCAGCCTGCCACAACTGGTGCGGGCCATTGTGGACGAATTGCACGAGAGGGGCGTTCAACCGTTTATTGTCCCCGCCATGGGAAGCCATGGCGGGGCCACGGCAGAAGGCCAGATTGCCGTGTTGCGCCACCTTGGCGTGACAGAAGAAACCGCAGGCTGCCCTATTTGCTCCAGCATGGAAACCGTGGAAGTGGGCGTGCTTGAAAACGGCATGTCCGTACGCATAGACAAACTGGCTTACGAAGCCGACGGCATAGTGCTGTTTAACCGCATCAAGCCGCACAGCGCCTTTCGCGCTCCCAACGAAAGCGGCCTGATAAAAATGCTCGCCATTGGCCTTGGCAAACAATCTGGCGCGGACAACTGCCACGCCTGGGGCTTCTGCTACATGGGCCGTTTTATTGTTGAAATGGCGCGCGTAAAGTTGGCTACCTGCAAGGTTCTGTTCGGTATTGGCGTTCTTGAAAACGCATATGACCGCCTTTCAAAGGTTGTGGTTCTGCCCTGCGAAGGCATGGTCGAAAAAGAACGCGAATACCTTGCCGAGGCCATGCGCAACATGCCCCGGCTTCCGCTCGGTCCTCAGGATGCGCCCCTTGCTTCCGGCCCTCTTGATGTGCTGATTGTGGACTACGTGGGCAAGGAATTTTCGGGCAGCGGCATGGATCCCAACATTACAGGCCGTCCGTCAACCAAGGCTATCAGCGGCGGCCCGGACGTTTCGCGCATTGTGGTTCTGGATGTGACGGACAAAAGCGAAGGCAACGCAACAGGCGTTGCGCGGGCGGATGTTATCACCGACCGCCTCTTCAACCGCTTCAGCCGTGAGGCCGTGTATACCAACTCCCTCACATCCGGGGTGCTTATTGCGGCATCCCTGCCCCTTGCCATGCCGGACGACAAAAGCGCCATTCAAGCTGCGGTGAAAACGTGCGAATCGCACCACCCGGATGCGCTCAAGATCATCCGCATCCCCAATACGCTGCATCTGGAATATCTCTATGTTTCAGAGGCCATGCTGCCCGAGCTGCAAAACAGGCCGGGTATAAACATTCTTACGGAACCGGCCCCCATGCGCTTTGACGCGCAGGGAACCTTGCTGGATCAGTGGCCCCAAAAGCCGCAATCAGGCCACGCGCAGTAGTTTGTTGAGGTTTTTTCTTCCCCCTTTGTCTTCATTCAGGAGAACGTATGCATAACTACATGAAAGTGTTAGGAATTAGCGTCATTTGTCTCCTCCTTGGATTTGGTCAGGCTTTCGCCAAGGGCGACACCCTCACCGTGGGCGTAACCCAGACCCCCAAGACCCTTGATCCGCAGGCCACATCAGACGCTGGCTCGCAAAACATCGACATGCAGATTTATGAAACGCTGGTCACCATGGACAAGGACAACAACCTTGTTCCCATGCTGGCTGAAAAATGGGAGGCCTTGCCGGACAAGGTTTCCTACAAGTTCCACTTAAAGAAAGGTGTTAAATTCCACAATGGTGAAACCATGACCGCAGACGACGTGGTGTTCACCTTTAAACGCGCTTTAAGCCCTGCTGGCGTGGCGGTCAAAGCTCTGTCCATGTATGTGGCCGACGTGGAAAAAGTGGACGACAACACAGTTATCATGAAGGCTTCCCAGCCCATGGGCGATACCTTTGTTGTGTCGCTCTGCCATCCCTGGGCTTCCATCATGAACAAAAAGGCTGTGGAAAGCGCAGGCAAGGACTACGGGCAAAACCCCGTGGGTACAGGCCGCTTTGCTTTCAAAAACTGGGTTATCGGCGACCGGGTTCAGCTTGAACGCTTTGACGCCTATCATGGTGAAAAAGCAAAGCTCAAGAACCTTGTGTACCGCACCATCGTTGAAGCTTCGAGCCGCACCATCGAGCTGGAAAGCGGCGCAGTGGATATGATCATGGACCCCGCGCCCAACGACATCAGCCGCATCAAGGACAACGCCAAGCTTGAGGTTGTTTCCGTTCCTTCCTGCCGCCTGTACTACATCGGCCTTGATGTCACCCATCCCCCTTACGACAACCTCAAGGTTCGTCAGGCCATGAATCTGGCCGTTGACCGCGCGGGCATCGTCAAGATCGTGTTCCGCGGCAATGCGGAACCTGCGCGCGGCCCCGTCACCAGCGCCATCAAGTACAACAAATACAACGAAACCGCCCCCATCAAAAAAGATCCCGCCAAGGCCAAGGAATTACTGAAGGAAGCCGGTTTCCCCAATGGCTTCAAGGGCAAACTGCTTATTTCCGACCGCACGGACTACACGAATATCGCCACCATTCTTCAGGCCAACTTCAAGGAAGTCGGCATTGATATGTCCATTGAAGTGTTTGAATGGGGCACCTTCCTCGATGTTATCCGCAAGCAGGGCCATGAGCCCTTCCTGAACAACTGGTGGGGCGGCGCGCCCGCCATGGATCCTTTTTTCCTCATGACGCCTCCGTTCCACTCCTCTGCCATCGGGCAGACCAACCGCCACTATTTCAAGGACGCCGTTGTTGACGCCTCCCTTGACGCGGGTGCTTCCCTGCCTGACGGCCCGGAACGCGCCGCCGTCTACCAGAAGGCCTGGGACCGCATCAACGAGGAACTGCCCTGGATTTCCATGGTGCAGCCGCTGAACCTTTACGCGCAGACCAAGGGACTTAAAGGTATTGACCATTCGCCGAGCATCCTGAACTACCTGGGCAAAGCCTATTTTGAATAATGCATTCCCCGTGTCCCCTCCGCCTCTTGCAGGCGGAGGGGAGGAGGATCGATCATGATAAGATATCTGTGCAAAAGACTGCTGGCCATCATTCCTGTGGGGCTGGGCGTTACGTTCATCATCTTTTCGCTGCTCTACATCACCCCAGGCGACCCGGCACGGCTGGCGCTGGGCGAAGACGCCACAGAAGAAGCCCTCATGGAATGGCGGCACGAATACGGTCTTGATCGCCCCTTCATCACCCGGTACGGCCTCTTTGTGTACAATGCCGTGGTTCATCAGGACATGGGCAGGTCATACATGACCCGCCGCCCTGTGACCGGCGAACTGAACAATGCCTTTCCCATCACCATCGACCTTTCCATCGGCGCCATCATCATCGCCACGGCCCTTGGCCTTGGCTTTGGCATCATCTGCGCCATAAAACAATATTCCATTTTTGATAACGTCTGCATGATTTTTGCCATGCTGGGCATTTCCGTACCGCTCTTCTACCTTGGCATTCTGCTCATACTCTGGTTTTCTGTACGGTTACGATGGCTGCCTTCATCCGGTTTCACCACGTTCAGTGAAAAAATACTCCCGTGGATTACGCTTGCGGCCAATTCCATGGCCATCATCACACGCATGACGCGTTCAAGCATGCTTGAGGTCATCCATTCGGATTACGTGCGCACAGCCCGCGCCAAGGGACAGAAAGAAAGCATTGTTATTCTGCGGCATGCGCTGAAAAACGCCCTTATCCCCATTATTACTATTGTGGGCATTCAGTTCGGCTTTTTGCTGGGCGGTTCCATCCTCACGGAATCGGTGTTTTCCATTCCGGGTGTGGGGCGTCTGGCGGTGGATGCCATCAAGGCGCGCGACTACCCCATTGTGCAGGGCGCTGTGGTCTACATTGCCATTTCATACGTATTCATCAACCTGCTGGTTGATATGCTTTACGCATGGGTTGATCCGCGCCTGCGCACGCGATACCGCTGACGCACGCCGGGCGGATGTTCATTTTCAACGACAGATCAATCACAAGGAACGCCCATGGCTCTGATCCGCAAAAACAGCAATCTGTACCTCACGCTTGTGCGGCTGTGCCGCAACCGGCTGGCCGTTTTCGGGCTTGTTATCATGCTGCTGCTTGTCATTGTGGCCGCATTCGCCCCCTGGATCGCCCCCTATGACTACGCGGCGCAAAACCTCTCTGATGCCTTTGAACCGCCCTGCGCCAAATACTGGCTGGGCACGGACGACTTTGGCCGCGACATACTCAGCCGCCTGATATACGGCGCGCGCATTTCCCTTCAGGTGGGTCTGTTTGCCGTGTGGCTCTCCATGTGCGTGGGCGGCGTGCTTGGGGCCATTGCAGGCTACTACGGCGGCAAGGTGGACGACATCATCATGCGCTTTATGGACATCCTGCTGTCCATTCCGCAGATTCTGCTGGCCGTGACCATTGCCGCGGCGCTTGGACCTGGCCTCCTGAACCTGACCATAGCCGTGGGCATTGCCAACATCCCCAGTTTTGCCCGTGTGGTGCGCGGGGCGGTACTTTCCATCGTGGGGCAGGAATTTATTGAGGCGGCACATTGCATGGGCGCTTCCGACGCATGGATCATCGCCCGGCATATCCTGCCCAATTGCAGCGCCCCCATTATCGTTCAGGCCACCCTGCGCGTTGCCGGGGCCATATTGGCCGCTGCCGCGCTGAGCTTTCTGGGCCTGGGCATTCAGCCGCCCACGCCCGAATGGGGCGGCATGCTCTCCGCCGCGCGTGGCTATGTGCGCGACTACGCCTACATGACCATTTCGCCCGGTCTGGCCATCATGATCACCATTCTGGCGCTCAACTTCCTTGGCGACGGCCTGCGCGACGCCATGGACCCGAAGATGAAGCGCTGACGGCTCACCCCTCGGCAATTGCGGCTGTCTGACACTGTAGGGTTTCACGCGGAAAAGGATTTTCATGAAAACACAGCACGAACCACTCTTGGATATCAGAAACCTGCGGGTTCGCTTCCATACAGATACAGGGCTGGTCAAGGCCGTGGAAGGCCTGAACCTTTCGCTGACAAAGGGCGAAGCCCTGGGCCTTGTGGGAGAAACCGGCGCGGGAAAAACCACCAGCGCGCTGGCCGTAATGCAGCTTATCGACATGCCGCCAGGCGAAATAACCGATGGTGAAATTCTTTTTGAAGGCAACAACATTCTTGCCATGTCGGAAGAAGAAAAAAGGCACGTCAGGGGCGGCAAAATTGCCATGATTTTTCAAGATCCCATGACTTCGCTCAATCCTGTCATGACCGTGCAGGATCAGATTGCCGAAATGGTGCTGCTGCACCAGGATGTTTCGGAAAAAGAGGCCATTGAGCGCGCCAGGGAAATGCTTGCGCTGGTGGGCATCCGCCCAGAACGCGGCCCGGATTATCCGCACCAGTTCAGCGGCGGCATGAAGCAGCGCGTGGTCATTGCCATTGCGCTGGCCTGCAACCCTGCCCTGCTCATTGCCGATGAACCCACAACAGCCCTTGACGTAACCATCCAGGCCCAGGTGCTGGAACTCATGCGCGACCTCAAGCAGAAGTTTGAATCCGCCATGATTCTTATCAGCCACGACATCGGCGTTGTAGCCGAAATCTGCGACAGCGTTGCCATCATGTACGCGGGGCGCATTGTGGAAAAGGCCGATGCGGCGGCACTGTACGACTGCCCGCTGCACCCGTATACGCAGGGCCTGTTCAGTTCCATTCCCGACCTGACCAAGGAAATGAAGCGCCTGCATACCATCCCCGGCCTGCCCCCGGATCCCACGAATCTTCCCGAGGGATGCTGCTTTGCCCCCAGATGCTGTCTTGCGGATGACGCCTGCCGTGCGCAAAGCCCAGAAATGCGCGAATTCACGCCAGGGCATTTTGTGGCCTGCTTCAAGGCTGGCAGCAAAATTATTCAGGACGATGCAGGGACAGAGGCGGTGCAGCCATGAGCCAGATGTTTTTGGAAACGCGAAACCTGAAAAAATACTTCAAGACGGCCAAGGGCTTTCTGCACGCCGTTGATGATGTAAACCTTACAATCGCCAAGGGCGAAACCCTCGGCCTTGTGGGCGAATCCGGTTGCGGCAAATCCACGCTCGGGCGTGTGATCATTCGCCTGCTTGAAGCCACGGAAGGCCAGGTGCTTTTCAACGGCGAAGACATCACGACCTTTGACAAAAAGGGCCTGCGCGGCTTTCGCCGCCGTGCCCAGATGGTGTTTCAGGATCCCTATTCTTCACTGAACCCTCGCCTTTCGATCGAGCAGCTTATTTCTGAACCCCTGCGGATTCACAAGGTGTATTCCAGCGAGCGTGAAACCGCGGCCCATGTAAAAAAACTCATGGATACGGTGGGCCTTGCCCAGCGCCTTGCCACATCATTTCCCCACGAGCTGGACGGCGGCCGCCGCCAGCGTATCGGCATGGCCCGCGCTCTTGCGCTTAATCCGGAATTTATCGTCATGGACGAGCCGGTTTCCGCGCTGGATGTCTGCATTCAGGCGCAGATTCTGAACTTGATGCAGGATCTCAAAGAAGAGTACCAGTACACCTACCTTTTCATCACCCACGACCTCAGCGTTGTGCGCCACATTTCAAACCGTATTGCCGTCATGTATCTTGGCAAGATCATTGAACTCGCAGACAGGATTGAAATGTTTTCCAACCCGCAGCACCCGTATACGCAGGCCTTGCTGTCGGCCATCCCCATTCCCAAGGTGAATATTTCGCGTAAGGGCCGCATCATTCTTGAAGGCGATGTACCTAGCCCCATCAATCCGCCCGCGGGCTGCCGCTTTTACGGACGCTGCCCTTCCCGGCAGGATCACTGCAAGACAGAAGAGCCGGAACTGAAAGAATACAGCCCCGGGCATTTTCTGGCATGCCATCATCCCGGCCCAATCAGCCGGTAAACGAACTCTGCGGTCCATTAACTCCGCCGGCAGAGACCATGGCCTGCCCGCATTGCCCGCGCAGCATCCAGCCTGTTGCGCGGGCAATGCCTTGTCTGTACAGTCCCATAATGAATACGCCATACGTGCAGGAGAATGCCCAGTGAGTACGCAAGGCCTCAGTTCCGTGCTGACGCAAAGGGATGCAACCGGCACATTGCGATGGGAGAGCGTTGTCCCCATGGCAACCAACCCCTTTCTGCTGACAGAACTCTTTCAGTTTGCCTGTTTTGGCGCATTTATTGCCATTTTCAGCCTGTGCTCCGGCGCGTGGCTCTCTGACGGCTTCATCACCATGCATGAGGTGGCCGCCGCCTTTAACATCGGCGGCATGCTGCTGGTTGGCATCATGCTTGGCTTTGTCCTGCTGTCCTTTGTATTCTTCGGCAACCGCTACTATGCTGTTTACCGCATGGATGCTGCTGGCATTTATCACGAAGGCAGCCGGGGGCATGACGAAGGCAAACGCGGCGTTTCGCTGCGCTGCAAGCCTTTTCCTGTTACTGGCGCGGTTACTCGCGTGCGCACCAAGAGCAAGCTGCTGCCCTGGCACAACGTTGACCGTTTTCAGGAAATTCCGTCCATGCGCGTGATTATTCTGCGGCGCTCATTCTGGCACATGCTGCGCCTGCACATGCCGGACGCCGAAACGTATGACGCCGTGGCAGCCTTTCTGGCCCAACGCCTCAAACAGGTTTAAGCCCATACCAATATCCCAAAAGCATATTTGAAACGCAGCAGGGGCCGCCTCTGAAAGAAGCAGCCCCTGCTATTGTTTGGCGTTCATGCAACGCCCATGCAATAAGATAAATTCAGACCAGATCAGGCCTTGGCAAGCCAGGCGGCAAGCTCAATGGAATCCAGCATGGAATCGGGGTTTGCCTTGCCCTGCCCCGCGATCTCAAAGGCGGTGCCGTGGTCGACGCTCACGCGCACAATGGGCAGGCCAAGGGTAATGTTTACCCCAGCCACTGCGCCCCACTGCCCGTTTTTTTCATCATACGTAAAGCCTTTCAGCTTGATGGGGATGTGCCCCTGATCGTGGTACATGACCACCACCAGATCAAACATGCCGCCCGCCATTTTTGAAAATACGGTATCTGGCGGCACAGGCCCGGTAACGTTCATGCCCTTTGCAACGGCATCGGCAATGGCAGGCTTGATTTCGCGCTCATCCTCAGTGCCAAAAAGCCCCCCTTCGCCGCAGTGGGGGTTAAGCCCCGCCACGCCAATACGCGGGCTGGCAATGCCCAGCTTGAGCAAGGCATCGTACGAAAGCTCGGTAACCCGCAGTACACGCTCGCGCTTTACCCTGTCGCAGGCTTCCCGCAAAGAAACATGCGTGGACACATGCGCAACGCGAAAATTCCCTTCAGCGAGCATCATGGCGTAGTCGCGCGTGCCTGTCATTTCCGCATAAATTTCCGTGTGCCCGGCATAGTGATAGCCCGCCTCATTGATGGCGGCCTTGTTGATTGGCCCGGTTACTGTGGCATCTATGTGACAGGTCATGGCAAGTTCAATGTTCTTTGCTATGTATTCAAAAGAAGCCTTGCCCTGCTGTGGGGTAACCACGCCGTAACGCACCTGATCAATGGGCATGTTGCCCATGTCCAGCACATCCACAACGCCGGGCTTGTAGATTCCCTGCTCTGGCGAAGCAACCGCGTTGACGGAAAGATTCAGGCCAGTAAAGCGCAGGGCGTCACGCACCACAGAAGCATCGCCAATGACCAGGGGGCGGCACTGCTCAAACACCTTGGGCGAGGCCAGGGCCTTCACCGTTACTTCCGGCCCGATGCCGCCGGGGTCGCCCACACTGATGCCCACGATGGGACGCGCGTTGTTCATGATGCATTCCTCTCTTAAGAACATGTCACTTTAAAATGCGGTGCGTTGCAGGCATGCAACAGCGCAATCCCACCCCTGAAAGAACATAGGTCGGCACTGTGCGGCTATCGGCAGTTTTTTGGCCGGAACAGGCGCAGAATATCCACAAGGGTCTGATCTTCACCAAAGCCTCCAGCCTTGGTAACCACCTGAAAACCATCGCAATACCCACCAACGATCGTTCCCAGAGCAACACCGGGCGATATCTCGCGTGAAAGGGCAAGCCCTGAACAAATTTTTTGCAGCACGGCAAAGGCCGTTTCCCCGCCGGTCATTACCAGCGCCGTTGTCTGCGGAGATTCCGCCAGTTTTTCAAGCACAGTCACAGCCGCCAGCCCCACGGCATTGCTCAGTTGGATGCCGCTTGCCGCAGTGGAATCTGCTCCCCCGGCTTTTTTTTCAGGTGTGCTGAGAACGGCATTGCCGCTTTCAAGGGCCAGAAGGGTATCCGCAACCGCGATTTCCACGGCTTCTGTTCCGGCATCGACAAGACGGATCAATTGCACGCCGTTGCCAACAAGATGCGTGATCTGTTTTCTGGTTGCCTCATGCGCGCTGCCGCAGATGAAAAACACGCGGTCAACCGGTTCCACAACCGGTGCGTGTGTATCTGCCGGGGACTGGCTGCTGGATGATGCGCCGGGCTCAATGCCCGTTTGGGCATCAGTAAGGGCGCTGGTCAGGGCGTTTGCCAGGGCGCTGGCCAGCCCGGCAGAGCCGATGTACAGCGGAGGAAACTCAAGCTTTTGCCCCGCCGCCACCAGGGCATCCAGGTGTGCGGCATTTACAGCGTCAAAAACGATGATTTCATGACCGGCATTCTGCAAATCAGCCACATAGGCGGTAATAAATCCCTCGCCGTGTTCCATGACAGAAAGTGGCACGCAGCCCACGCTTCGCCCGCAGGTTTCTCGCACAACTTCGGCTATGGAAGATTGCCGCACCGGAGTGATGGGGTCGTTGGCAAATGAGGTCTTGTGCACGGGCGCGCCGTCCACAAGCAGATGCCCGTCCACCACTGTGCGACCGCATTCAATGAATGCCGGGGACAAAAAGGCCGTTGCAAAACCATAGCCATCCATGAGTGCGTCTATTTCTGCCCCAAGGTTGCCGCGCAGTGTGCTGTCTATTTTTTTATACACCATCTCGGGGTGCGCGGTGCGGACATCCTTTGCCAGATGCGACGCAATCTTCGTCATCCGAGCCGCCGCATCAACTGCCGGGAGGTTCCTGGTGTTGGCGTTCAAGGCAAGCATAGCCGGGAGTTTGGGCCGGGCAAGCACGGCCTCAAGACCCGCATGCCCGGCATCCAGAACTATCCACGTATCCACGCCGCGCTTGGCAAACTGGATTCCGGCGTCATTGCCGCCGGTAAGGTCGTCCGCGACCAGTAGGAACATCAGCACTTCCTCGTCAGAATGCTTGTGTAAATGGTGCGGATGTCAGTTTTTCCCAACGGCTTGGGATTATTGTTCAAAAGGCGCTTTACTTCAAAGGCGGCATCCACAAGCCAATCCAGATCAGAGGCCGGAATGCCCAGTTCTTCAAGCGAGGCCGGAATTTTCAGGTTGCGGGTCAGCGCGGCCAGAAAGTCCACCAGATATTGCGCCCGCTGCTGTTCGCTCTTTCCCGCAAGGCTCTCGCCGCGCGAGGCGGCGGCAAGCTCTGCTACCTGAGCCAGCTTTGCCATGCAGGCGTCCATATTGTAGGCAAAGGCGGGGGCAAGCAGAATGGCGTTTGAAACACCGTGGGGAATACGGTAGCGCCCCCCAAGCGGATATGACAAGGCATGCACAGCATTTGTGCCAGAGGACGCTATGCACACCCCGCCGTAGAAGGCGGCCAGCAGCGTATCGCCGCGCGCCTCAATATCTTTGCCGTTTTCATAGGCCTTTTGCAGGCTTTTGAACGTCAGCCGCATGGATTCAAGAGCGAACATGTCGCTGATGGGATTGGCCTTGTTGGACACAAAGCACTCGAGCGCATGGCACAGGGCATCCAGCCCGGTGGCGGCGGTAATATGGGGCGGCAGGCCGCAGAGCAGTTCCGGGTCTAGCACCACATAGTCAGGCATGAAGTACGGACACACCACGCCAACCTTGAGGTTCAACGCGGGGCGTAAGGCGATGGAGTTGGGCGTGGCTTCGGAGCCGGTGCCCGCCGTGGTGGGGATCATGACCAGCTTCACCTGCTTGCCGGCAGGCAGCCGCCCTTCAAACATATCCACCATTGAAGGGCCGCCCTGAACCATGACCGAGACAAACTTGGCCATATCCATGACGCTACCGCCGCCCATAGCCACAATGACACTGAGGCCGGGTCTGTCCACAGCCGCTGCAACTACCTCTACCTGCTCCTCGGTCGGTTCCGGGGGCACATCCCAATATTCTGAAAATGAAGCAGCGCCCTCGCGGCAGGCAGCCAGCACGCTATCCGCAACTCCAGCCCCTTGCACGCCCTTGTCGCTGATAAAGAGGATATGTTCCCCGGCCAGAAGGGCACCCAGCTCATTGGCCTTGCCGGGGCCGTAAACAATGGTTGATGGCAGTAAACATTTGAAAGGAGTCATGTGCATCTCCTGTGAATGGCTTTGATGGTTTCAGCCGATGAACGTCGGCTGACAGCCCGATTGAGCAAGAACGGTGCCACCACAGGAAACACATCATAACATCATAATTTATTTAATATAATAATAAAAAATAACTATTCTGAAGTCAGCATCTCAAAATTGCAGGGATATATTTTGCACCATTATTCATGCAAATTATACCAGCGATTCAATGGAGCCAGATGCTGTTGGTGCGGCATTTAACCCTGCAAGGCGTCCCCGGCCTGCTCCACATCACCACAGACCATTGCGGTATTTCTGTAATGGGGAGGCGGCAAGAAGCGCGGCATATTCAATGGCCTTGCGCATGGCGGCGTGCAGCGCGTCAGCCTGATCCGCCGTGTCAAACACCGAAGGAAACTCCACGGAGGTGCGCACAAAGGGCAGGCCCAGGGTCACATTGATGCCCGGTGCACCGCACCATGAGCCGGAACGCGCGCAGGAGCAGTTTTTCATTTTGAGCGGTATCTGCCCCTGATCATGGTACATGGCCACCACCAGATCAAAAGCTCCGGAGCAGGCCTTGGCAAAAATAACATCCGGTGCAAACGGCCCCCTTGCGTCCAGCCCTTCAGCCACGGCCCGTGCAATAGCGGGGATTATGGCTGTTTTTTCTTCCTGCCCCAAAACGCCCCCCTCGCCCGCGTGAGGATTGAACCCGGCAACGCCGATGCGCGGGTGCACAATGCCAAACCTGCGGCAGGTTGCAGCCCCCATGCAGATGACGGACAAAACCCGATCTTCGGTGATCCGCGCCGCCGCCTCGCCAAGGGGAATGTGGGTGCTGACAAAAACAACCCGCAGGTCGCCGTCTGTGGACAGGGTACAGTGCTGGTGCTCGGCAAAGAACTCGGCCAGCATGCTCGTGTGAAACCGCTGCGGATATCCCGCCATACCCAGAGAAATACCATTGAGGGGGGCTGTAACCAGAGCGTCAAGATGTCCTGAAGCGGCAAGCTCAAAAGCTTTGCGCACAGCGTTAAAGGCAGCCCTGCCCCCCGCCGCCGAGGGCTGCCCTTGTTCCGTCATTTCCAGGCCGGGGGAATCCGTCTGCACCAGCAGAATACATCTATCTGTGGGCAGGCGACTTTGCCAAGGCAAGTCGCCGGGACTGATACACACCAGTTGCTCCTGGCCTATACCTGCCTGCCCTGCCGCCCGGCGCAAGGTGGCCTCATCACCAAAAACAACGGGCTGAACCACCTGAAACAGACCGGAATTGTTCAGGGATCTCATGACGAGCAACGGGCCAATACCCTGAGGCTCCCCCATGGTGAAGCCCATAACCACCCTGTATTGCATATGAGCCATCTGGCACCGCCTTGCGATTTGCCGCCGCTCATAAGTGCTGGGCCTGCGGCACGCAAATTGAATTTGCTCTGGGCAAGCAAGGATTGCGCCACGCCATAATACGCTTAACTTTAACGATTTTATCAAAATTGATTTTTTAATACGCCACCAACAGATGCATTTTGCCTTTGCGCGCTGGTGCAAAATGCGATAGGCAACAATAAACATTGGCCTCCGCATAGAATGGGCCCAGCCGTTCCCGCCATCGCACCGCACAGGCCCGCATGCCCTTCAACCATTCAGGCAGCAGCATGAACACCATCGCCTTTATTGCACCGAATAAAAAACTTTTTGATTCCGTATGCCGCGTGGTTGAGGAAGAAAAATATCCCATTACCGTGCTGCTTGGCGATATGGAAACAGGCGTGCAACAGACCCAGAAGGCTTTGCAGGAAGGTGCAAAAATAATTGTCAGCCGTGGCGGCACAGCCCTGCACATCGGCAACACGCTGAACATAGAGGTCATCAGCGTCAGACCGTCATCATACAGTGTTTTTGACTATATATATAACAATACTACAGAAAAAACACGCATTGCATTTGTGGGATTTTCGCCCTTCATCAAAATATGCAGACCAATATGCGACATCCTGCACAGGGAATATCAGGAATTTGAGATTTCCAACCCTGGCGTGGCTGGCTTGATCATGGATCAAGTGCTGGCCTGGAAACCGGATGTTGTGGTTGGCGACACTATCTCCGTTCGCTGGGCCAGCAGCAAGGATATCAAGATACATCTTGTTGAATCCAACCGCGATTCCATCGTTGACGCCTGCGAACAGGCCATTCTGGTGCGTAACAACCTTAACAAACATATTGCCGCAGCCAACAAGCTTACTGTCGTACTCAACTGCGCGCAGGAAGGCGCGCTGCTTGTCAACACGGAAGGTTTTATTGAAGAAGTGAACCAGCAGGGCTGTTTGCTGTTGCAAAAAGAGCGCGAGGAACTGCTGAATACCTCCGTGCACAGCATCTTCACTTCAGAAGAACTTTCCGCAGCCATACGTTCGGGCACAAAACTGACCACCAGCATTGTGTCGGTCAACGGCACTGACTTTGCCGTGGATACGGTGATAAGCCCGCCTTACCTGGAAGCTAATTCTATTGTTCTGCTTTTTCAGCGCGTTGAACACATTCTGCAAAAAGAAAACAGTGTGCGTCAGAAGCTGCGTGAAAGCGGATTTATTGCCAAGTATACCTTTTCAGACATTATTCACGCCAGTGCGGCCATGCAGCAAACCATTGCCAAGGCCCGGCAATACGCCGCTGCCACCTGTAGCATCATTATTCAGGGCGAAACCGGCACGGGCAAAGAACTTTTTGCGCAAAGCATCCACAATGCGAGCACCCTGGCCAAAGGGCCTTTTGTGGCTGTTAACTGCGGCGCCATCCCCAAAGATTTACTGGAAAGCGAGCTGTTCGGCTACGCGCCGGGCGCGTTTACCGGGGCCATGCGCACCGGCAAGCCGGGGCTGTTTGAATTATCACACGGGGGAACGCTCTTTCTTGATGAAATAACCGAGATGGATTTTTTTCTGCAAACGCGCCTGTTGCGCATTTTGCAGGCCAGAGAAGTGATGCGCATAGGCGACAACAAGGTCATCCCCATTAACGTGCGCGTGATTGCAGCGACCAACCGCAACCCAGCCGAAGAGGTGGCGGCGGGCAGGCTGCGCGCCGACTTGTACTACCGCCTGAACGTGCTTGACCTTAAAGTTCCGCCGCTACGCGACAGACAGGAAGACATCCCCCTGCTTTTCAACAACTTTGTGCGGCAATACGCCAAACAGTACGGAACAGCAGCTCCCAAAGCGGGCAAAGACCTCCTGCGCTGGCTTTCTGCATATTCATGGCCGGGCAATGTGCGCGAACTTGAAAATCTGGCGGAAAAATTCATCATCCTGCGGGGCGAAATTTCCTGCGAAGCTATTGCTGCGCAACCAGCGCGAAGCGGCGATGAAATCGCGTTGGCAGAAGGCGATGGCCGCCTGGATACGGTCATCGGCAATTACATCCATATGGTCATTGATCAGTGTGACGGAAAAATCGCGCGCGCGGCGCAGAAACTTGATGTGGACAGAAACACGGTCAAACGCTGGCTGGCGCGCTGCCCCGTGAGGAAGGACTAGGCAGCTTTATGGCGAACCACAACCAAGGCACGCGCTGAAGAGGTACGCTGAACAGATGCCGGGCACCATGCACGGGGCTGCATACAAGGCATGGCCATCTGCTTCCATTCGTCTTCCAGCATGGCCATTAAAATATCATCCTCATACTTGCCACCATACATAATCGCATCGCGCCGGATACCTTTTCTGAAAAGCATGCCCTTGAGAAATTAGTGTTCCTGACACACGAGCACAATAATGAAACGTAGCAACTTCACTGATGAGCAGCTTATTGGGATACTGCAGTAAGCTGAGGCTGGAGTTTCCGCTGCCGATATTGCAGTCAGAGTGGTATCTCTGGTGCGACCTTTTACAAATGGCGCAGCAAATTCGGTGGAATGAATATCTCTGATGCCAAGCCGTTACGCCCGTTGGGAGAAAAGAAGGCCTGACTGAAACGAATTGTTGGCGAGCAGGCTCTTAATATCGAGATCCTGAAGGAGGTGATCTCAAAAAACCATTGAAGCCCGCAGCCAACAGAGAAGCCAAGCATCACATTCAGACTGAACATGGCTACACAGAACGGTTGGCTTGCCGAGTGAGCCAGTTCAGGCGCTATGCAGCCAGACGACTACTATCTGAAGATCGTGATCTTCTTTTACGGACGCGGATGCTGGAACGGGCAAAAGATTGGTGGCACTTCGGTTCTCTGCGCCCGCATGAGTTATTGCGCCGGGGAAGGGCTGGTGCAGAACCACAAGCGGATAGAAAGGATGTACCAGGAAGAAAACCTTTCGTTGCGCACCCGCGCGTGAAGCGTCCAGCTAGGCCCGTATTGTCCAGGCTGGCCCTGATAGCCCAGATGAACAATGGCCGATGGATTTTGTAAGCGACTCTCTTGTGGGGGGCGACGCATCTGGATTTTGACAATTGCCGATCTATGGGGTCGCTCAAGTCCGGCGCTTGAAGTGGACATGCCGTTGCCTGAAGTTCGAGTTGTTGCGCGTCCTTGAGAAACTACGCCGTCAAGGAAGGTTACCGCAACGAATCGAGGTTGATAACGGGCCTAAATTCAGCGATAAAGCCCTGGGGGCATGGGCTTTTGAGCCCGGTGTGTAGATTGAGTTCTCTCGTCCAGGGAAACCCACGGATAATGAGCACATTGAAAGTGTTAACGGAAAATACCGGGATGAGTGTTTAAATCAGAACGTGTTTCTGTCCCTGCACGATGCCCGCAGAACGGTTGAAGCATGGCGACAGGATACACCAGCGATGACCGCACAGCTCATTGGGCTGGCTGACACAGGAAGAGTTCCGTGCAAAGAATATAACCCATTGGAAACCACTAACTTACAAGTGAGATGCACAGTGGGGTAAGGTCATCATCCCGGGATGATGACTATTGGACAGCTAAGGTGCGCTTGAGACACATGGACAGAATTCTAACCAGCATCTGCCAAAAACAGCTAATGGATTGCCCTGACTTCCGGGGAATTCAACGATAAGAATCCACCTTGCAACTCGTTATGAATTAGCAAGTTGCAAGTAGTACACACGGGGGGGCATAAGATCAATATGCCAATACGATTATATGCTCAGGATACCAATAGACTACGTGCTACATTCATCAGAAGCAACGTTGAGATACTTTTTGTAGCTTGGCAAAACTTCGGAAGGAGTTCCATACATTGCAATCTCGCCATTTTTAATCCACAAAATAGCGTCACACCACTCTACAGTAGACAACCTGTGTGCTATAATCGCCACAGTAACGGACTTTGGTAATTCTGCTATTGTTTTCATTATTGCAACTTCAACCCCCAAATCCAACGAGCTTGTAGCTTCATCAAGGATCAAAAGCTGCGGTGATGCATATAGGGCACGAGCGATGGAAAGGCGTTGTGCTTGACCTCCAGAAAGACCGGTTCCACCTTCCCCTATAGGTAGTTCAATGCCTCGGGGGTGCGTATCTACAATGTCCAGATGGGCAAGTCGACAAGCGTCCCGTACCTTTTCCGGATCATATGCTCGTCCCCATTGGCTGAATGCTACGTTTTGCGCAAGGGTTCCTGGCGCGAGGTATGGAGCCTGCGCCACATAACCCACCCCCAGCATATATGCAACTTGCTCCGATGCAGATAGTTCTTTGCCATCCACGAGCATCCGCCCCGCCGTGGGTTTAATAAGTCCACTAAGGATGTTGGCCAAGGAACTTTTACCTGCGCCAGACTGCCCGATGATCCCCAGGCTTTTTCCTTTAAAAATTTTGAAAGATACGCTTTGAAGGCTGGGTTGCTCTGACAACGGATAGCAAAAAGAAACATTGTCAAACGCAATTCCTTCGGAAAATTCAAGCCGTTTTGCAGCTTTTTCCGGCTCAGGCAACGGATTTTCATGAATTTTTTGAAGAAAATCCACGCACTGCAGGGCTGCATAACGTGCCCCTCTCAGTGCTACCATGTTAGTCATCGACCGATTGAGTAAGGGCAACACTCGCCAAGACGCCAGCATGATCATGGTCAAGACGCCTGTGATGCGAGACATGGATGCATCATAGAGCCCTACCATTATCCAGAGCGTTGCCGGGATCACAATAAAAGCAACACTTTCCAGAATCCAAGTTGGGATAGGTGGTGCAACTGTGATAAGAGCACGGCTTGGCATTGCTTTAGAACCAGCCGTATGAAAAGCATTAAAAAAATACTGTTGTTGACGATAAATATGGACTTCCATCATGCCACGTTTGGCATTATCAAGAGCAAGATACTCAACATTAGAGTATTCCGATGATTCTTTTCCTGCAATATCAACAGCCTTTTTTATAGTTTTATAAATAAAATAGCACAATATAGCAACAGCACCCAAAGTTATGAGTAAAACTTCCGGGGTAGCCGAAACAAGTATTAAAAACAGAGAAGCCGAAATAAAAATATAGGTATAGACTTGCATCAAATTAACGAGAAAGAATCCTAGCTGCCCGCGCCAGGAAATAACTTGGAAAATATGCTGCGTTTTTCCAGAAAGATAATCAAGATATGGGCTATTCAAATAATATTGAAATAGAGTATCCCCGGCATAAAGGGAAACGGTTTCTCCAAGGATGGCCGTACGCGCCCCAACAAGCCCAGACATGATATTCTTCGCGGCTGTCAGAACTGCGACTAGGACAGCCACCCAGAGTGCAAACATTCGGACATCCGCCTGCAGTTTTTGGAACACAGGGAAAGTAGCGAATATTTGGCTAACAAACGACAGCTCCATTACCTTATCGGGCGAAGTGATGCTCAATGCCAAAAATGACAAAGAAAGCACAGAGCATGCTTCAAAAATAGCAAGGAAAATCATAAGTAAAAACACAAATAGAACTTTTCGTTGTATATATGATGGAACTATTTTGTAAATTACTAAAAAGTCCTTAAACAACATATTCTTAAAATTAACAAAAAGAGACATGGTACATGTGCCCCATTTTTAATTATTAATCGCAGTAACAGTTGAGCGCACTAATGGACAGAAGTACTTTCTTCTTTCCTTGCCTTAATGCCCCTCAGGATAGTTTCAACAAATCTTTTCCAAGTGAATTTCGGTGCCCAGATTAAGCCTCGGTGCCTCAAATCTGCCCGCAATTCTGGATCGTCAAGGAGTCGCAACATGTTACGGCTAAGAGAGGCTACGTCGCCCGGTGGTACAAGAATCGCTGCATTGTCGGCAACTTCCAATAGTGAAGTGCTTGCAGCTGCTATGACCGGGGCTCCGCAAGACATGGCTTCCAATACGGGGAGCCCGAAGCCCTCATATTCAGACATGTATAAAAAACCATGACAACCGGTCAAAAGTGCAGCTACAGTTTGGTCTGATGCAAAACCAGTCAGATGAATGCGCCCGGTCTCTGCCCCTTCCCGCAAAATTTTGCCGCAATTCCACCCATTTTGCCCGATCAGGATCAAATGGATGTCCGTTCGTTTTTCAGCGAGGCGCTTAAAGGCTTTGATTACAATCGAGAGTCCTTTTCGGGGCTCAAGTGTGGCAAGGCACACGAAGTAAGGATCTTGCTCAGGTACGCCGTACATCGTAAGGCTGGCGGTAATTTGCTCTGGACACGATGGCCGAAAATGATCTCCGCCGCCGTGCAAGGCCACGTATACATTGTTCTTGTGCTCAGCGGAGAAATACTCAAGAAAATCAGATCTGGTAAACTGAGAATTAGCCCAGATAACATCTGCCTTTTGCAGGTGCTGGTTCATAAGATCCAGACATGGAGCTTGGAATGGGTGTTTGGATGTCAAGCGTAAGGGAATAATATCGTGTAACACTACATGTGTCTGCAGACCTGGGATGTGGGCAATACTCTCTGGTATTGGCTGAAAACAAGAGAACCAAACAGCTACGCCCTGTGCAGGTAAACGCGAAGACACAACTTTCCGTAGCGTTTTATCTGGCCGAGCGTAAGATGCAAACGGGCAAACTTTCGCCAGACGCTTGATCCCGCCCTGCAGCTTGCTCGGTAAAGGAGCGAGGAGCTTACGGCCCAGCTTCTTGGCCCACTCCTTTAGGTGTAAAAAACGCCCTCTCCTTGGAGGCTGCGCAATAGCGATGACATCTGCCTTGCATGCCCAATTATTTTTGGCCTGAAAACGCTGTACGAATTCTTCCATGCCGCACGGGCACACAAGTTCAACATGGACATCGTCACGAAGGAGCAACGCCCTAAGGGTTCGCGTGGCCATCCGCCCGATACCTACTTTATGGATATCTGCTTGCTCCCAAAGGGCCAAGGGTGTCGCGTCAAAAAAAATTAAGACAGGAGGAACCTTCATAAAATCTTCGTGCAAGTTATACCTGCCTCGGGTGCAACACTCTAATATATTCTTCCATATCACTGTACTTGCGAAATAACGCAATAGAAGTGTCACGTAAAGAAAGCAGCAAAGCAGGTTGCTGAATCAAAGAGATCACGCTGGCAACCATGGCTGGCCTATCAAGAAGGTTATGCCAAGAACATGTAGAATGAAGCCCTGCACTTCCGGCAAGGCTACAAAGTAAAGGACGCCCAAAGCTGAGTGCTTCCAGTGATTTAACTTTGATACCAGTTCCACTACAATCAGGATTAACGGCCATATCGAGATCGGCATAAAAAGACTCAAGCCTTTCCACACGCCCAAGGACATGCACGGAAGGTTCTTGGGAAGAAACAAAACAACCGACATCACCAGCAATACGCAACTCCGCTCCACAGCACAATACTGGCTCTCGCTCCCATAGTCGCACAAAATCGATTACCGCGTTCCGGTTATTTTCATTGGCGCTAGCAATTATGCCCACTGCAAGCTTGCCTCGCCGCCGTGGGAGCGAATATGCGGTGTTGTCGGCAAAAGGAATCTTTACCGTAACAACCTGCCGTTCAGCATTGGTCTGTTGCTCGAATATTGTCTTTTCCTCATCTTGAACTGCAAAAATAATATCCGCACGGAGCATGCATCGTGCCTGCTCCTTATCGCTGAGGTTCAACCAAGCAAGCCTCTTGGGCAACCCCTGCTTTTCGAACAGGGCAGCACGTCCGGCAAAGTTGTCATGCATAAAGAGATATTTTTTTATTCCCTCAGGAACAAGTTCCAAGACTTTGGAAAGCCACGGCTGATGAACGATGACCGCCGCATAATGACCATTTTTCAACATTTGGGCGCAAGCGTCCAGCAGTTCTCCCCCGCACCATTCGTCCAAATTTGTGGCAGTGACCCCATCGTCTAATCGACTCTGACAAGAAATTTTGGGGAAAATCACTGCTGCTCGGTCAAAGCGACGCAATAGCGCCTCGCGCGATGCCCTTGAAAACTCATCCTGCACATAGAAAAGAACATCCAGCACATAACCCATCTCAACAAGTAACGAACATTGGGCCAAAATACTCGCGCCAACTCCGCTTGGAAGAAAGGGGTTGCAGCTAAAGACAATTAGGCAGCGCGATACAGAGTCTGTTTGAGGCGGGTCTGGCAAAAGATCGCTGTACAGTGACTTTTCACCGGAGAAGAACGCCGAAGCAGTACCTACAGATCGAGCGAGATTAGACTTAAGGCGTCGATAAAACAAAGCACGATCGTTGCGCCAGAGGTCAAGGGCTTTAGAAAATGATGGCATACTTTTTATGATTGCGGAGGCAATAAACGGCTTTAGGCATTATTCGACTCTATGCGACGGGAAATGGTTTAGCATTGCCTTCTCAACAGTTCTTTTAGGCCCCTTTGTCAAGGGCGTTGAAAAAGTAGCTTGAGAATATCTATTTCCATAACATTAACATCATATTTCCATGACCATCCCCAGGGCACTCTTTCCGTCTCTGCTGCATGATAACTCCAGTGTTGCCGTCTCAAGGCAGGCAACAAACTAGACATCACATTTAGGTTTTATCACCTTACATATTTTTAAGTATATTTCTCTGGAGCGGATTTTAACCGCCAACATTCTGAGTCCTCATTAGACACAATCAAAAAATTATAAAGACACTAACCCAATTTCTTTATATTTAGGTATGTTATTTTTGTGAACATAGAATACATTGTAAAATTTGTTTTCACAATCAAAGCTTATACATCCATTTGAATAAAAACCTTTGTGATACCCGAGAGGCGTAAGGAAACTATTAATCTTCTGATCATCACCTTCGGACATTATTAGAGGGATGAACCTTTTTATAGTATTTACCGCACCACGTAATACATTATATTCCATACCCTCAACATCAATTTTCATAGCAGCTACAGGGAGCTGGAAATCATCAGGGTGTGCAAAAATGAATTTATCCAGAGTTGACAGAGTAATATCGAACTCAGCAATAGAAAGATAATTTTTACTATTTTTATAAAAATCTTTAATGTACTGATCAATCAAATTAGCAAGAGCTTGCGGGTCGTTAATATTACTTCTCGCAAGTGCAGAAATCCCTGTTTGATTAATGACTGGCATCATGAAGCGCACTTTACTTTCTTCGTCAGACAATCCAGTTATAGAAAAATTGTATTTGCAATTATTTAAAGGAGCAATTTTATTCTTAATATATTCAAGATTTTTTTGGTGAATATTAAATGCTTCAAATGAAAATATAGGGCAGGTAACCCCAGTTGAGTAAAATGATGTCACTGAGTATCCAGCATTTGCGCCAATATCTAATATCATATACTCATTGTCTTTAAAAAAAGAAAACACATTATAGCATTCATCGTGAACCTGCCGTTCAGAAAACCACACATCAGCATATTCTGGTTTTTGTTCTTCCTTTAATAACGAAAAATTCGTCATCTTAAAAGTAAACGTATCACAACTTGTATATGCCTCAATCATATCAGTGATTTGTTCTAAAGAATTTTGCGTTGATATGTACTTTGCGTGTCTAACGAAAAGGAGACGTTCGATATAATGCTTGATCTGTTGAATCATTTTTATTCTCCCAAATAGGCAAGTAGCTCTCAGCTAAGTTGTTTTTAATGTGATTAAACACCCTGACATATAACACATTATATAGCTTATGTAGGGTTTTGCAAAAACATCAGACAGCTCTAGAGATTCAATCCATCTCCGGTTGCTAAAAAAACAATATATGCAAAAAGTTTTTTTCGATTAATCCTCATACGCATGCATTATCAATGCCCTTCTCATCTAATATCTAATTCCACATTGTCCATCAGCAAGAGCTGAGTAAAGTGTCAAATTCTTCTAAACTAGTTTTATAAAATGTATCATATCGCTCTTTACTGCAGTCAGCCAAAGACTCTAGTCGCTGCGGCTCAGCATGCAACAGAAGTACGCAGTCAACAACACCACCCATAGATAATTGTGAATGCATGGGATTACCAGTTTCAATGCCCTTGCAGCCACACGCTGTAGTGACCAACGGCATACCGTATGCCATGGCTTGTACAGTTTTCACATTTATACCTGTGCCTAACAGTACGGGGGAAACAACAACATCGACTTCTGCATAAAACGTTTTGATATCATCCACGAACCCAAGTATGCAAACCCATGGCTCATTAAAAATCCATCGCTTATCCGCTGAGACGTCGTCAAGCATGGTGGAGACCTGACCTGCGATGCGCACAGAAAACGGCACATCGGCTACCTTCGATTTGAGCGCAAGCAAAAAATCAGTCACCAAATCAAGATTAATTCTATTGGCACTGGCCACAATTCCTACCGAAGCCAAACGATCATACTTGCGTTCAATAAAATGCGGGGGCTCAACATGTGGAATAACAATAGCGGTATCACGCCCTGAAACCTCATTGAAATAGTTAGCCTCCTCTGCTCGCCGGGCCACAACAATATCAGCTCTGCGCAGATAGCGCCCCTCATCTTCGGGTGTGCAAGAAAAAAACTCTGTCTTTAACCCTCGTGCCTTCTGCGCCTCGTAGCGGCCTCCCATTTTGTCGTGTGTATCAATGACCTTGAGAATATGGGGTGGCACAAACTCCAACATTTTTGACTGAAATACATAGGAGCAAAATAAGATATCAATCTTGAATTTTGCGCACAGATAGGCAATGTGCTCACCCAATCCTTTTTCATACCAACCGTCAAAGGGAATATCCTCTCCCAATGAGCTATCGTCTTGGAATGGGTATGGCAATATGGTAAAGGAATCCCAGGCGTCGCGCATGGCTTGTTGATCTTCTGGTGTATAGCGATCAAGCCCTAGCAAGGCGAAGTGAGTCTTGCATCCTTTCTCTCTGAATATCTTGCCGAAAAATTGGATTGTACTACGATTTCCGTGGCTGGCGGGATGCGATTGATACGGTGAATAGTAAAGAATGTTCAAAGAACGTTCACCGTTGGAAAGTTGCGATGCTGCCCGATAGCGATCCTGAGATGCAATTTGAATTGCGGAGGTATCGCAAATAGGGGGAAGCTGGCAATCTTTTGATTGCTCTCCGCCAAGTAGGTATGCCTCCATATTCGGGCACACTATAGTTAGGGGAAGTTCGCCTGAAAATCCAATATATCCGCCACTCTCGTTGAAAAACAACACATCATGCCTTTGAGAAGAAAACAGTCCATCCTTTTTCCGGAACAAAGCCAGATTGGTGGAAACTAAGGGCACTGAACGTGATACCATAAAAAATGGTGCATTCCACGCTTCTCCTTGCCCCAAGGGCTGGATACGCCCACCGTTCATCCTAGCACCAGCTTCACACAAGGAGCCTTGAAGACTAAGGAGGCGACCACCGCACACTGCAACTGAGGGGGAATTCTTCAAAATGGCAATCCCTTCAGCCAATCCACCCATCAGAAGCTCTTCTGCACCAGCCAGCAAGATATAATCACCTTGGCAAACCGATTCGAGAAATCTCAAACTTTTTAGAGACAGTCCATCAACTTCGCGGGCATGTTGCCAAGGAATATTCATCTCGGAAGCCCACGCTGGGACATCGCCTCCCCAAAATATGATTTCGCATGGGAGGCATGCCTTGTCGCTTGCATCAAGCAAAGCGCTTACGACTCCTTTAATATTGCCAGAATCCCTGGGCACTTTTACGACAAAAGATAAGGCCGGATCGCCTGGAATAGCTGCGGGGAATGGCTTCTGTGTAAAATATTGGGCCAATACTGATGGGGATAGCAGCTCACATTTTTGCAGGAAGGCTATGACATCATCCTGCTCAATGTGGCTGGAATTACCTGACAGATTGGGTGGGGTGATGATGGAAAGGCCTACTGGCTTGAAAGAAACTTGACCGGCAATAAGATAATCAATTTTTCCAAGGAGATCTGTGTCAAGAGGACGTACTTCTTCAGAGTCTTCGCACACACAGATAATTTTTGCTCTGGGTGAATTGTATCGAATGCAGTCAAGCACGACATGGTGCAGTCCTGCGGGTGGAAGAAGGTAGACCGAATAGCTATCACCAATATCATATAGATAGTCCAATATATTTGCACGGGCGCTACTGGCAACAACTCTTCGTACTCCAAGGTGCCGTAATCGGCAAAAATTCTTTACAAAAAAAGTGTTTTGTTCCGTAAATACTTCAATCTCATATTTGTTAATTTTCAGAATGTGCAAAAAAGAAAGCATGAGACGGCTTGGCTTCATATTTTTACAAAAAAACAGGAGGATTCTCTGGTGGGGATTTACGCCACTTACGCGCAAATTATGGATATTTGCCGCACTCGCGAATAGAATTCCCTTGATGCCAATGCTACGCAACTTTACTGCAGCGTTGACAATCCCGCCCCAGATACCCCCATGCTTGAAAATATAGGATGCTGTAAAAAATAAGAATAAAGTCGGCACTGCTTGATAACGCGGAAATTGTGAGCAAATTCGCCCTATTTTTTTTCGAGAGGTAATGACCTCTTGGAAAAAAGTGCGGCCACGCATTAACCCGGTTCGAAAACTAGTTAGCCCTCCTGAATAATAATACGCAGAAGGAACAAGCAGGAAACAAACGAACAGTGACGGAATCGGGGTATTCATAACAAACTTATTCATTATAATAAATTATTTGAGAGCCGCTATTCTCAAGTTCAAAAGGAACATAAAGTAATTTTCCGAGTGCTTCCTTAACGGCGGGCTGGTTTTCAGGGCGTACAAAAAGAAGAAAAAATCCGCCTCCCCCTGCCCCTAGGAGCTTTCCCCCTATTGCTCCAGCCTTGCGTGCTGTCTCATATATTTCATCAATCCGATCCGTTGTGATCCGATTTGAGAGTTTGCGTTTGAACATCCATGATTCATGCAACAGTTTTCCGAAGTCACAAATATCAGTTTCTGAAGTTAGTATACTCAGGGCATCGTCAACCATGGCGCGCATAGTGTGCAACTCTTCTGCTCGGTTGCCTATATTCTTTATCTGTGCATGTGCCACTTCAGAGGCAGAGCGGGAAAAACCAGTAAAAAAAAGCATGAGGTGTTCAGACAGCGCTATTTTACGTGTTTTTCGAATAACCACAGGCTGCACTGTAATGGTTTCATCTTTGCCAAATCGTATGATATTGAGCCCACCGCAGGCCGCAGCTACTTGATCTTGTGAACCAACATGCTCCGCGAGAACATCCTGCTCATAACGGATGGCCTCCTTAGCAAGCCACATGGGTGAAACCCTTTTACCGAGAAGGGCTTCCATAGCATGCAGCAGGCCGACCAAAAAGGCAGAGCTAGACCCAAGCCCTGAGCGGGCTGGCAAATCGGCATCAGAGTGCAGTTCAACTCCATTTTCACACTCATATGCTGATAACACCGCATTAATTGCAGGGTGAATTATTTCTTCCGGCGATCTGACATCTTCCACTTTTGAATACGCCACACGGTACTTGTGGGGAAAGAAGGGGGGAAGCCAACGGCATGTTATATATGTAAACTTGTTTATTGTAGTGGATAACACTGCACCACCATGTTCACGATACCAAGAGGGGTAATCTGTTCCACCTCCAAAAAAAGATACGCGAAAAGGGGTTCTTGAAATAATCAATTTATATCTCCCTTTTGTAATGATGAATTACACAAGGTGCGGCCAGGAAAAACAATTGTAAATATTTGTTGAAGTATGCGCGCCGCAGCATCAGTGTCAGCGTGCGCCCATTGGGCACCGCAAATTCCAAGCTGTTGCTCAACACTATGGGGAACGTCTTTCAGTACACATGGCACTGGGAATACTTTATCCCCTCGCATAAAATCCATGTTGCCTGACCATCCAGTAGCAACAACATAGAGGCCCTTACGAGTGGCCTCAAAGATAGTTGACCCAAACCCTTCAGAGCGATGGAGCGAAAGATAAACGTCATGTTTCCTGTATAGTGTATCGAGTTGTGAATCAGTAAGCCATTCCGAAATAACATGCAAGTGTGGAATTTTCTTTTCGCATTCGTATAATTTCTGCATTGCCGCAGGGGAAGCGTGCGGAGAAAGCACCTTTATCGTCAGCTCGCCTTCTATCGGGGTAAAGGCAGAACAAAATGCCTTGATTGCGCCTTCGGGATTCTTGCGTTCCATAGACGAAGCTAGATCGAAAATAAACAGACAACGCAGTTTTCCAGTAGTGCCAAAGGATTTTCGATCCGAGTTGAACGCTGCGAGTTGACCTACTGGCGGCACCACCCGTACTGGTTTAGCTGTGTATTTTGAAATAATGTCTTTGGTAAATGTGCTCGGCACTTCAATCTCATCCACCACGTCTAGGCAACATCGCCAAACCATTGGTAATTTTTGCAGTTCCCAAGCCCAGTAAGCAACAATGCGTTTATTGCTGAGAAATTTTTTACCCAGTCGTGCCAGAGCGAGCAGGAAATGGGGGGGATTCAAATGGATGACGATTGTCGCGGGTGCTGTGTACTCCCTCGCTTCTTGTAGCGTCAGAGTCGAAAAAGTACAGCCTTTACGATTTGGCTGGCATGTCGCATCCGTTGTATCCACCAGCACCGGGTTGCATTGCAGTATGGATTGTCTCTCGCAATATCTCTCAGCAGAACGACTGATCCCACCGCCGCCCCTAAAATTTCCAAACACCATTAGTTTACGGTCAGAAGGCTGCTCAATATCGTCAATATTACCAGGAGATTTCCGGCGCGACGGCACCGCGTAGCGAATAATAAGCCATATAGCCAATTCTTTCAAAATGTTAGGTGCTTTTCTCCAAATAAAACGTATCACATCATTCTCGTTTAATATTGTAAAATTTAATGTTGAAAAAATAAATTTTAAATTCACAATTAAACGCATTGCCCGGTGGATAGAAGCTAAACCGTGAATAACCGTGCCTCAAGAGCGGCACACAGTGTGTGATACACGATGATATGCCATTCCTGAATATGAGGAGTAACAATGGCAGGCACGTCAATAAGAATATCCGCCAAACTACACATCGCGTTTTTTGTATTACCAGTCAAGCCAATAATTTGAATATCCATACTTTTTGCAACATGCATGGCTGCAAGTACATTGGCTGAATTGCCCGAAGTGCTGATGGCGACAAGAGTGTCACCGGCCTTGCCCAGGTTAAATATCTGTTGGGCAAAGACGATATCACTGCAGATGTCATTTGCACAGGCAGTAGGCAGTGCAACGCCTGATACTAGTGAAATGGCTGGGATGCCTTGCTGGAGTCGTTCAACCAGATCTTTCGAGCAACCGCTGCGCGCAAGGCGTTCCCTTTGCGCTCTGCCAAGAGGACGACGGAGAAGAAAACCCTTCATTAACTCGCCAACAATATGCTCAGCATCAGCTGCGCTACCTCCATTGCCACAAGTCATGACTTTGCCACCCTTGGCATACGTTTGAGCCAGACTATTCACGGCATCATTACAAGCGGCACGCAACGGTAACAGCTCAGGATATCGTAAAATCATATTCTCAATGTAGTCCATTGCATACGTCCTTCAATATATGCTGTGTTGCCATCATGAAGTTATCGCAGACAGTCACCCCACTGAGGATGGGCCCGCTAAATTCTGTTGCATTGCCTGAAAGAACCAGTATTGGGCGACAACCAGCAGATAGCGCCGCTTTCATATCCGTGTATGCATCACCGATCAACCAAGAGCGCTGCAGATCAATATTCATTTCTGCCTCGGCACGCAACAGCATGCCTGGTTCAGGCTTACGGCAAGAGCATGGACCAGTAAAGTCCGGATGATGTGGACAGTAATAAAATGCATCTATGTGCACTCCTAAATGCCACAATTCTGCATTGACCCGTTCATGTAGCCTGTGAATATCTGCTTCGCCATAAAATCCGCGTGCCACTCCTGCCTGATTGCTGACAACAATCAGACGAAATCCAGCCTGTTGCAATTTACCCAAACCATCACACACACCTGGAAGCCACTCCCAATCATCCCATGAGTGCAGATACCGAGTGTCTCTGTTCAATGTCCCGTCTCTGTCAAGAAAAACAACCGGGGAGAGTTGGGGTTCAGTCAAGGTACTCACCCTCAAGATATTAGCTTTTCATATTCTCAAAAATAATTTGAGCGCGAGCATAGTCCTCTGGTACACCAATGTCGATAAACAGACCATCTGCGACAAATAAACCAAGGTGCGAGCGGGCAGCGATATGAGCGAAGTAATCCTGTTCTAGTGAAAAGGCATGCCCTTCGGGAAACGCCTCTAGTGCGCTTCTGGGGAGACAATAACACCCCGCACTGATCAAGGCTGGGCCAGGTTGGCCTTTTTCGACGAATCCAACGATCTTGCCATCTGCGACTCGTAGATGCCCATATCGTGAAGCATCGTCAAGCCATACTCCAACGAGTGCTGGCTGGGAAGTAAGGGCGCAATATGCCTGAAAAGCTGAGATATCAACGTCCGTAAAAGTGTCGCCGTTGACAACAATTGGCATCATTGTGTCACAAGCATTCAAGGCTAGCCGAAGACCTCCGCCAGTTCCCAAGGGCTCCTCTTCCAAAGCATAGCGGACAGGCACCCCTTCAAAATATTTCCCGTAGCGATTCATAATCATTTTGGCCAGGTACCCGACAGAGAGCACAAATCCAGCACAACCTTTACACACCAACGAGCTTAAAAGAATATCCAAAAAAGGCTTCCCGGCAACGGGCGCTAGTGGTTTTGGAATATCTGGAATAATCTGGCGCAGGCGTGTTCCCAATCCACCCGCTAGCACAATGCACTCAAAGGGGGCGGCATGGCGTAACCGTGAAGGAGCACTGGATGTATTCGCTTTCTGTTCTAAGTTCATCTTGATTTCTGGCCTGTCTGTGTGATGGTCTATAGCAAGGTTTTGGGAATTGCCATGAGGACTGTATCCCAGCAATTCGTGTAGTCTATATGGTGCCGTTCCACATGCAGTGTGTAGGCATCCGTCAAAGATTCAAGGTACGGCTTTGTTTCAAAAAATTCTTCTGGGGTGTGATAGAGAGAGAGAGAAAGCACTGGCAACTGACTTATAATGGTTTCCCGTGCCCCCTTGAGCGCAGCAAGGCCGAAACCTTCAAGGTCGAGTTTGATAAAACCCACGTGCAGACGCTGTGCTGCCACATAAGCGTCAATGCTACAAACGGTTATCTCTCTTTCTTCTCCTTCCCTTCGGGCGAGCAGTGATGTCCCTTCCCCTGAATTATCCACAAAAAGGCCTTTTCCTTTCCTTTCCCCAAGTCCTTCATTGACGATGACATAGCAGGAACTTTCCACACCATTGGCTCGCATGACATCGTCGTAACGCTTACATGTTGCGGGACTAATTTCAAAACTATGAATTTTTTTTGGTTCGTAGTATTTGCCAAGCACCAATGCGCTATCCCCAATCCAGGCGCCACCATCAATGAAGTCCTTGTGGCGAATGTAGTCGAGGACAGCCTTGCTTCTGCTGCGTAACCCATGATGAAAAAGGAAAACACTTGGCTCAAAGTATGCATTGAATTCGGCATAGTGAAAATTTTGACGATACGTCGGGAGTTCTGCTTCGTAGCGCTCTTCTGACTTTTTTTCCGTGGGGGATTGAAACATTTTTCGCAGGAGTGCAGAAAACGCAAAAAAACGTTTTCCAGCAACTTCCGCAGGATATTCTGGCAAACGGAGAGCCTTGAACATGAAATGGTCTACAACAGCAAGGGATTCTGCATCCAGTCCTTTTTTAAGAATACACAATATTTCTGGAATATTATGCTCAAGAAAATACTGTTTGAAGGAAGCGCCCTCAGATATATCCGTGATTCCATCAATCCTCTCAACAAAAGGGAAGGCCTCTTTCCAGTTAATATTTTCAAGTATCAGCGAGACAAACCTTGCTTCTTGCGCCTTTCTGCATGGCTCAGGCAACGCATAAAACTTTTTCAGCAAAATGCCCACTTGTTCTGAGTCAGAAGTCATACCGTCAGCACCAGAAAACGCCTGCTTCAACTCAAGAAGGGCCTCAAAAGTGTCAGAATTTTGCCTCTCTTCACATGGCGGTATCGGAGATGTAGGAGGCGTTAAGCAACACCTAAGCATGCGCAAACAGCGTGATAACATTAAAGAACTCCTTAGCATGGGGTTAGATACCGTAATGCAGATCTTTGGCAACATGAGGCAAATACGGACAACCAGCCATACACCCTGAGAAATCTGAATTCAATATTTTCCACCGCATCAATCTAAATTCTTCGCAGTTGAGAACTGCATTCCAATCGATCATTTCATTTTTTAAATAGTCTTTCAAATTTATTTGATAAGCATAATTCCAATTGCAAGACACTACCATACCGTTTTGCGAGAGAGTCAAAGAGTTCCACGGATCTGCGCATAGGCGTTGATGATTTTCACTTACAGCATTAATAAAATAATGACCGCAGCTACTGCCGACTTCTTGGCCTCGCTCAACATTCTTTTTGCCGTGGGATTTGCGGGCGGTCATGCGTTCCTGATGTTCTCTTTCCTCATTACGCCCGGCTGCAAGCTCAAGAAGGTCTGCATATTCTTCTTTCAATGACTCAAGAGGGATAGCATCTACATCCCGCTGCGCCGCAGCTGCGATTTTTTCCGGCAGAAAAAGCTTAACTTCCAGTCGCACCTTACCCGCAAGCACCCGCTCCATCTTGAGCATTTCACGCAAAGCCCAATCCAAAACAGGAGTGGGGAAACGTTCAAGGTGTAGATACTGCTGGTTCATGAGCAGATGAATGCGACGACACCCCCAAGACAATCCCATACGGACAAAGTCAATAATTTCATGGGCCGTTTCTGGTGAAACAACCATGGTTATTACAGGTGCAAATGCTTGCAGATCTGCTTCACGCAATTTTTGCACATAGGCGTTGATGTTCTCATGTACTCGCTTCCAGGCCTTTTCGCCTCCCTCGGGCCAGATGGCACGAGCGAATGTCGCCGGGCTCGCCGCATTTACTGAAAAAGACATATACATAAGATTAGTAACGGCAAAATCCTGCCATTTTTCAGTAAAAGCTAGTCCATTAGATTCCATATGAATTGTCACTGCAGGATAGTTTTGGGCAAGAAAGGAAACAACCTTGAACCCTTCGGAAATCGCTGTAATTTCACCGCCGAAAACATTAATTTCCTGAATGCGTTCATAAAGTGGACGGCAATATTCATATATCCATTTGGGATCCATGTCAGGACACATTTGTCGATCCAGATCCCAGTCTTTTTGATAGCAAAAAGAACAGCGCATATTGCAACGTGCAGTAATCTGCAGATGCAAATGCCCTCCTTCCAAAGTTGAATAAAGATTTTTATCGTTTAAATTATGAATATCTTTACAAGATAATTTTTTATATCCACCACTGAAATTTTCTCTCGATGTGGAATTATCAATCTTGAGTAAATGCGTTATTTCCCCGTTATCATGCTTTATTTCACTATGGACAAAAAATGGAAATGTTTCCTTCCAGTTGACGCGTGGCAAAATTTCCCGTTCAAATCTGCCAAGAGCTTCATTGTCATCCGCCTTCTGCAAGCGGCTATAAAATTCGGAAAGAGCAGCTACAACGGCACGATCTGCTGTTAAACCATCGCTGCCCGCATGTTTTTGCACCAAGATTGCCGCACCTTCAACCGTATCTGGGATGAATGGCGAGAATGCCGCGGAAATATCAAGGAATTTTTTATTTAGCAGTGAATGCAGCTTTGGGAACATATTTTCAACCTCGTAGTTCGATTATTTGGATATCACGGCCCTAATAGCTTACTCAATTTTGCCCCGTCATTTCACTCCACTCGGTAGATTTTGCCACAACACCACAAGCTAGAGAAAAGTAGTAAAACACACTCCACGAGATCGAGAGTGCATGGACGCCTATGTTGGCTCCCTTAAGTATCTTACCAAAGAAAATCAATAGCCAGCGTCACTATTCGGCAACTCACCATTTGCCCCATGGAAATCTCATTAGTTTTTTGGAGTGGGTCTACCTCAACAAGCCTAAAATATTACAGAACTAGTTGATGGCGCATACCAATAAAACGGCGGGGCCTTACCGATTTTGACAATTTTGTGGCAATTCAACATATTTAAGTTAGCATGAATATATTAAGTAAGGACGCAACACAGTCAAAATACATTAATTAATTTTCAGATTCTGTAGTGTATTCCCCGGATGTAATGGCCGCGTTTATATTTCTGTTCACCCATGCTCCGCAAATTGGGCAGAAGTAAACTACAATCGCCAATCGTGTTCCTGCCAAATATGACGTCATTACAAATAAACTTCATTCACGGAATTCAAAAGGCTTAGACTTATTGTGCCCAAGTACCTTTAAATCCTTCTGGACACCCTAGCTCCGTAGATGGGTAAAAGCAACAAAAAGGAAGCTTACGTTACAAAGCAATCCCCATTACACCTGCGGAAATCAGTAAGAGGTTTTGCCTGCAAAGTGCTGAACGGAGCCTTTAGAAGTGTCGCATGCGCCTCGTGGCAAGAACATTGAGCGACCATTGTAATGCCCCCCCACAAACCAAGCGGCCTTTAAGGGAGAATCCTTCCAGTTTTTTACCAGTCTGCTGATGCACGTAGTGTGCTTCCGGCCATAAAGCGCGTTGTTCGGATGTTCCAGGCTGCTCCATTCGCACAGCCAAAAGAGTTCTTCCTTAATTGTGCGCATTGTCCGTTCGGCATCTGCATTTCCATTGGGATAGTTATAATTGGTGAATGCCTGTGTGATGCCGAGTGTTGCGCATCCGCGCATAAAAGCCATCCCTGTCGGTTGGCAGCCGTTATCTTCATCAGGCTTAGACCCTACCTTCGAAGGCCTTCGAGAAAGTGCGCATGGATGGTCATATTCAGGGCTTGCAGCCACTCATGACTTCGGCTCTGGTAGCAGCATGATGGCAGGAGTAGCCCCCATTTCGACCGGACACCCCTCTAACTAAGGAGGAGGTGACCCTCCCCCCGAGAAGTATGCCATTGAAAAGTTAGTGTTCCTGACATAGGAG
>OGHJ01000700.1_pt1 | contig 45817 bp, 44 predicted proteins | sample 1571351 | NCBI WGS metagenome assembly OGHJ01 (sample SAMEA2582037, study PRJEB24529) | metagenome | biome: Human gut stool | place: China | collected 2011 | reverse complement strand
ATTTTTAATATCAATATTCATAAATAAAATCCTAATTATAATAATTCAATTTGCTTATGTATTTCATTATATACTCTTGATGTCTCCTCAGTATGCTGATCTTCAAAAGCTTCTACTAAAGCATTTTCCAGATCCTGCTTTAATTCGTTAATATTAAACTCTCGAAGATTATTGAGAATAGCACCGTCCTTAATTGCCATAATTAACTCTTGATTATCTTCAATTTCTTGTTTTTGACAATTAACTTGATTAAATAATTCCTGACAATAAATATCTACCTCTAGAGTATTAAAACCTGCTTCAAAAAAGGCATAATCCTGAAGTCTTTGTATAAAATCGGGCATCGATAGTTTACTATATATACTCATCCATTTAGAGTGGGACGAATGCCATGCATCACCATCGGATAATATTTCCTTATTATTAAGATAATAAAGTTCATCAAAATACTTAATTGAAGTTGTAAACATTGATAAAAGTGAAAAAATTGAAAGGATAGTTTCTTGCTTATCTGTAACTATTTCTTTTCTTAAACTATCATACAGAAGGTTTAAAACATTATATATATTATCAACCAAAACTCTCATTTTGTCTTCAGAATAAGGTTTTTGTCTTTTTCTACAGTCAAGCATATCCGTGTATTCCGAAAGTACCTTACCAAATTCAAAAGTTGTATTAACGTTATTCCCCTGTTTCATTGTATCTTGCAGTTGATTTAATTGATTAGTAATATCAAAACTCAGCTTGTCAAGTTTCTCATACATAATAGCAAATCCAGCAGAAGTAGTAGCTAGAGTTAAACCATTAAGAATCAAACCAAGATTTTGTGATTTTGCAACACTCTTAACTAATTGTAGGTTATTCTGAAGCAAATTATTATTCTGAGCAACTATATTGACAATCTTTTCTGCAGTCTTTTTAGCCTCACTCTGTTCAAGCCCATTTAATACAACCTTCTGAAATACCTTGAACTTACTATTTCTGCCACGCATGACAATTTCCATAATATTGTCATTATTTAGGAAAGGTTGTAATTGCTCAATTGATTCTATATTTAAAATACCTACCATAGTACTATTCTCCATCTACATTATGGTTAATCATTTCAAATAAAACTATTGTCGCTATGATATCGTTACACCTTTCGAATGAAAATTCTTTATTTTGAGCAAAAAATACATTCTTTGTCTCAAAAATTTTTTTAGGTGTCTCAGACTTTTTCATTGACTGAAGAAGTTTACTAGAAGTTAGACTAGAAATAGAATAATCAAAATTAGAAATAGTATCATTTCGATTAATTATTTCAGCATAGAGACAAAACATAATTCGTGAATAATCCCGTAGTTTACTATAATCGATATCATTTTGCTTTTTGTACTCAATTATTTTATTATAATATTTTCTTGCTCTAGGGATATCCTCGGTATCAGTATTCTTTTTCCTAGGACTCTTTTCTATATATTTTGAAACTTTATCATCTAGAGATTGCATATATTTTTGTAGTAGATTAGGAAAATCCTTGTTGTTACTATACTCTACTTTCTCAAAGTAATCATAGAGTTTTTCAGCAAAAATACCCTGAGTGACTTCAGAATCATCAAGAAAATTAAATCCGAAAAACTCTCTAAAGAAATAAGTTTTAAATTCAAAAAAACTATCACTATCAAGAGATAGAATTGTATTTTTGAGTAATTCTTTTTTATCCATTATTTATCCATTCTTTTCATATACTTTTCTATAGCAGGAAAGCCAATTCTATATCATGATTATACCATGAAAGCACTATCATTAATGACAGGAAAAAAATTAGCTTTACCCATTATATACCAAAAAAGTCACACCAAATCATGGCGTGACTTCTCCTTCCATTCTGATAGAATTATAAACTTATAGCAATTCGTCAATAGCTGTGTAGCTTCTGTTCAATCCTTCTGCAACAGGTTGGCTAGTGATGTGACCTTGGTAAGTCGTTACACCTTGACGAAGGCCTTCATCATTTTCAACGGCCTGTTTGAAGCCTACTCCTGCAAGAGCTTCGATATAAGGGAGAGTAACATTGGTAAGGGCAATAGTTGATGTACGTGCCACAGCTCCTGGGATATTGGCAACGGCATAGTGAAGAACACCATGTGTTTCATAAACAGGCTCATCGTGAGTAGTCACGCGATCCGCAGTTTCAACAACCCCACCTTGGTCAACGGCAACGTCAACAATAACAGAACCTGGACGCATTTGTTTAACCATATGGTCAGTAACCAGTTTTGGTGCTTTTGCCCCTGGGATAAGAACTGCACCGATAACCACGTCAGCATCACGAACACTTGCCTCAATGTTGAACGGATTTGACATGAGCGTTTGAATTTGACTACCAAAGACCTCTTCAAGGACAGACAAACGTTTAGCACTGATATCAAGGATAGTCACCTGAGCTCCAAGTCCAAGAGCGATACGGGCTGCGTGTGTCCCTACGACACCACCCCCGATAATCGTTACTTTACCTTTAGGAACACCAGGCACACCACCTAGGAGAACACCAGAGCCACCCTCTTGTTTAGTCAAGAAATGCGCACCGATTTGAACAGCCATACGTCCTGCAACTTCACTCATTGGAACCAAAAGTGGTAGGTGACCTTCTTGGCTACGTACTGTTTCGTAAGCCACACCTGTTGTCTTAGCATTGACCATAGCATCTGCCAATTCTGGAGCTGCTGCCATGTGCAAGTAGGTAAAGAGTAAGAGATCCTCACGAAGGAAACCATATTCTGCAGCAAGAGGCTCCTTAACCTTAACTACGAGCTCAGCTGCCCATGCTTCAGCAGCAGTTGCAACAATTTTGGCACCTTGTTTTTCGTAGTCTGCATCAGTAAAACCAGAGCCAAGACCTGCATTGGTTTCAATAAGGACTTCATGACCTTTAGCTACAAGACTTTGCACCCCAGCAGGCGTTAGAGCCACACGGTTCTCGTTATTTTTGATTTCTTTTGGAATACCAATTAACATACGTTTCTCCTTATTCGGAAGTTATAAGGTAAAACATCATAAAGATGACTTAACCACTTCCTATCTATTTTTGAAATGATAACGCTTTCATTTTATCTAAAAAGCTCAAAAATAGCAAGTGAAAAATTCTCACCCCTTTTTAAGTCCTGAAATTTTGCTTCTAAAATATGACAAAAGAACCCAACCAAGCGGCTGGGTTCTTAAGTGTAAACTAAATGATCAAAAGAATATTTCTCCTTAGGAACGTCCTCCTTTTCAATTTCAAAAGTGGGACCAATGTAAAGTCCTAAAACCTTATTTAAAACTCTTAACAAAATAATCAAAGAGTCCTTGGTCTTTCAATTGCTTATGCCCCAAGAGGAACTCGGGATGCCACTGAGCACCTATAAATGGGGCTTCCTTCTTCGACAGGTTTTTCATTACTAGTAATACCGATTAAGGGAATGGTTATTTTTATTGCTCCTTAAAATAGTCAAGTAGGAAGAGGGCGTTTTCCACATAGTAATTAACAGCTACTGGCAAGGCCTCATCTTTCACAAGGAAATCATCATGGTGCCAGTCTGGTGCATTATCTTCACCATTTGAGCCAATAAAGGCAAAGACTCCTGGTATTTCCTTTTGATAAGCCGCAAAGTCTTCGCCCCCTGTTGATGGCAAGGTTTCAATCACTTCTGCGAAGGCCTTAGAATTTTCAAAGATGAGAGGTGTAAGCGTCTGGTCATTGTAGGTCACGTAAGGTGAATTGCCCCAAGTAATGTCAACTTGAGCACCGAACTGGTCTGCTGTCGCCTGAACGACCTTTTCAAAACGAGCAATGACATCTTCACGAACCTTAGGCTCAAAGGTACGAATCGTTCCTTCGAAAAAGCCTGCTGCTGGAAGAACATTCCAAGTATTTCCAACTTCGATATGAGTAACTGACAATACTGCTGATTCAAAGGGCGATACCGTACGAGCCACAATCTGTTGCAAATTGTTAATGATGGTCGTAGTGACCAAGACCGTATCTACGCCCAAATCAGGACGGGCCGCATGGGAAGAAACACCCTTAACATCAACCCTAAACTGCTCCACACCAGCCATGATAGCACCTGAACGAAGACCAATCTGACCAGGTTTCAAGTGAGGATTATTGTGGTAACCGATGATAGCTGACACACCGTCAAGACCACCCGCTTCAATGACCTGATAGGCCCCTTGGAAATTTTCCTCGGCTGGTTGGAAAATCAATCGAACGGTCCCCTTAAGCTCTGCTTCTCTTTCTTTTAAAAGCTGAGCAGCTCCAAGCAGAGAGGTCTGGTGAAAGTCATGACCACAGGCATGCATGGCCCCATTGTCGCTGGCATAAGGAAGTCCTGTCTTTTCCTTAATCGGTAGGGCATCAATATCAGCACGCAAAGCAATAATCGGATGACCTGACCCAATCTCAGCGATGAGTCCCGTCTTCAAGGAATAATTTAAAGGCTCAATACCTAGATTTTTCAGATAACCTTTCAAAAAGACTGTCGTCTCATGCTCCTCTTCAGAAACCTCTGGATGTTGGTGAATCTGATGACGTGTCTTTGCTAAATGATCATAAAATGCTTCTGTCATAATGAACCTCCCTCTCTGATTAGACCTGCTCATTGCTCTGACTTACTTAAGTTCTCAATCGAATTGATACCATCATACCACCAGAAACAAGGCTTGAAAAATTAAAAAAACTTATAGAATGCCATAAGTTTTACTTATACCCCTAGAAAAGACCGTCCTTATGGGCCTTACAGTATGAATCCTAGTGATAGGGTAGACCTATCAGGAGATTGAAAGTTCCTATCATACCTTAATAAGAAGAAATGACTAGCCCAAATAAGTACGCAAAATCACTTTTTCCGCTTCCGTTAAGGCTCGATAGGAACCTACTGCTATCCCTTCATCAAGCTTAAACGCTCCAAAAGAAATCCGCTTAAGATAGGTCACCTTGACCCCATAAGCCAAGAACATCTTTTTCACTTGATGAAATTTCCCTTCCGAAATCGTAATATGAGCACTACTCTTGTCACTTGCAGAACTTAGAATTTCCAGCTGAGCTGATTTACAAACAGTACCATCCTCAAAGACAACACCCGACTCAAAAAAGGCAGGTGCATCAGGCCCAAGAACATCATTGACCTCAACATAATAAGTCTTAGCCACATGATAGCGTGGGTGAAGCATGGCAAAGCCCAGAGGCCCATTGTTGGTAATCAGCACCAAGCCCTCCGTGTCTCTATCCAATCGGCCCACAGGATAGAGACCATCTCTCTGATCTTTAGGCTTAAGCAAATCAATGACTGTCTGGTGTTCCTTGTCCTTTCGAGCTGACACTACACCTGCTGGCTTATTCATGAGATAGTAAACTTCTGGCGTATGCTCCAGTTCCTTACCAGAAACCGTGATAGTTTGAAGACTAGCATCCACATTAAGATTATCTCGATCCGCCAAGACACCGTCTACATAAACTTGACGACTACGAATGAGCTTCTTAACCTGATTTCGAGAACCATAGCCTGCCTGTCCTAATAATTTATCTAAACGCATAACCTTATTGTACCACGGATAAGTCTGGTCTAGCAGACTAAAACGAAAGACGGACATAAGAAAGGTCTCAAAAGAACGCTGGATAAAACAAAAAGTCTACCTTAAAAGATAGACTTATCACATTATTAACACTTACACATTCACATGGAAAACATGACCGACCAAGAAGGTCACAAGCATGGTCAAGAGTCCTACTGTCAAATTACGCAACATCGCTTGTTTAACAGGTGCTTTTCCAAGCTTGGCACTGATATAACCAGTCAAGAGCAAGGTAAGGGCAACCACGACCACTGTTACAGGAATACGGTAAGGCTCTGGGAACAGCATAATAGCTAGTGCTGGTGGCAAGGAACCAACTGAAAAAGCCAGAAAACTAGATACAGCAGCATGCCATGGATTCGTAATTTCATCCAAATCCACCCCATATTTTTCCTCAACTAAGACCTTAATCGGATTCTTATTGAAGGCTTGATTAACCTTAACTTCAGCTGCCGTTTCGCAATCCCCCTGACTGAGGAAGGTTTGATACAAACTCTCTCTAGCCGCCTCAGGAGAGCGGTCCAAGAGGGCTTGTTCCTTAGCGATAGCAGCTTCTTCAGTATCTTTTTGCGTTGACACACTGACATATTCGCCACCTGCCATCGAAAAGGCACCAGCAAAAATCGCTGATAAAGCAGAAATCAAGATGAACCAGATGTTTGATGTCGCACTAGCCACACCGATAACCACTCCTGCAATGGAAATGATGCCATCATTGGCACCCAAAACACCAGCTCTCAAAATATTTAAACGTTCTGCAAAATTCTTATCTTCCAATTCTCTTACTCCTTATTTAGAATGATTCTAAAAAGTATTATAGCAGTTATTTAGAATGATTACAAATAAGAACTTTAAAAAGTAGAATTTTTAAGGTTTACTCCAGTCACACGCAAACTCCAAAGCTAATAAAGCCACCTTATCTTTTTCATCTAAATCCTCATGACTAGATAAGGTTCGGATATCCCATTTTTCTTCAGAGAGGTGGTCTGCCGCGTAGAAGAAATGGCAGAGCTCAAAGCCTCTATAAGCTGCTAAAGCTGCCACTGCTGAACATTCCATATCCACACAGATGGCTCCTGCTTCCTTTCGTCGCTTCATCTTGTCGATGGTTTCCCGGTACGGTGCATCTGTCGTCCACACTTTTCCTGACTGATAGGAAACCTTGTGGCTTTCCAGAAAGGCTTGGAAGATCGGAAGGGTTTTCTTGTTTACTTCCACTTCATCACTAGCTGGAAGATAGTGGTAACTGGTCCCCTCGTCGCGAAGAGCAGCTATTGGAATGATGATGGAGGTCGCTTCGATATCTCGATCTAAAACTCCACAGGTCCCAAAAAGAACGAGCTTTTCCATCCCAAATTGAATTAGGTCCTCAATAATCCCCACACAGGAAGCTGCCCCAACTGGTGCATTAAAGGCACCAATCTGTTGGTCTCCAATAGTGATTCCATAGACCACGACTTCAAAATTAGCCATAGAGGTTCTTGCAATGACCTCATGGTCATAATTCTCAAGGAGGCGAGCAAAAGTTACTCTTGAAAAGCAAGAGATGACAACTTTGGGAAATCCTTCAATTGGTTCGTGTAAGTCTTGTGGATTGATAATCGCTTGTCTATTATCATCAAATTCAGTTAGTAGCATACGTGACCTCCTTGGTTTTAGGACCCATTATAACACAAAAAAATCAGACCAAAAAGAACGGTCTGATTCTCTCACTATTCATTCTTCATTCTCCAAATCGTCCAGCTGTTTTTCAAGACGCCTTCTCTCATATCTTCCCAGTTCTGTGAGAGCCCAATTCATAAAGAAAACAACGGGAGCATACAGCATATAAGTAACTGCCCAAGCCATGAGATATCTAGGATCCAAGGGATTATTATGATAAACATTGTGGTTTGACTGATAGTTAACTATCATCATTTCAAGTGTGATAAGCCCAGTCACCAGTAAACAACCTAGGACTGTCATACTCGAACCTCCAAAAGCACTTACAGCAAGACGTTCAGCTCTATAAACAGACCAAACCCATGCAATTAATATTGGAAAAGTTAAGTAATTAGAAGTGATGACACCATTGTTAAAGAGGGAGCCATAAAGTAAGCATACAAGCGTCCCTGCAATCATTATGTAATAGCATTCGGCAGCAACTTTATTAGTTAGAGCTTCTTCGCGTTCATCTGTAACCTCATTATTAATCAGTTTGAATTTCATCATCTTTACTTCCTTCCTAATTCTCCCAAAACAGTTGATCCAAGGTCCTGTCCAGTGTCTTGCAAATGGCAATGCATAAGGCTAGGCTGGGATTGTACTTTCCGGCTTCAATCAAACCTATGGTTTGTCTTGTTGCACCTACAGCTTCTGCCAAGTCACCCTGGGTCATATCATGCTCTACTCGAGCTGCTTTTAAACGTAAATTCTTTGCCACATGCCCCTCCTTTACATCATATCTGATATTATCGTCGACATCAATTAGATTCACCATCTGTTTTCACCTTAATTATACACTATACATTTCTATTTGCAATATATATATGTCATTATTTTAGAAATAAATTGCAAAACAAAAAGCCGAGATTTCTCTCAGCTTCTTCTATCTTTAAACTTAGGCAGGGGTTACATCCAAGCTTTCACCAATTGCAGCAAGACGTTCGACAACTTCTTCTTGGTTCAAACCATTTTCAGAGACATAACGGTTGCGTGGGTGAACACGGCATTCATGTGAGCAGCCACGAAGGTACTTGTCTTCATTTTCCTCTGAAGCAAGCATACGACGGTTACAAAATGGGTTACCGCAGTTGACATAGCGTTCGCAAGGCGTCCCATCGAACCAATCCTTACCGACAACGACAGGGTCTACATGGTTGATATCAACGGCAATACGCTCGTCAAAGACATACATCTTACCATCCCAAAGCTCCCCTTGAACCTCTGGATCTTTTCCGTAAGTGGCAATTCCACCGTGCAATTGACCAACATCTTTGTAGCCTTCACGGACCATCCAACCTGAGAATTTCTCACAGCGGACACCACCAGTACAGTACACAACCACGCGCTTGTCCATGAACTCTTCTTTATGGTCGCGAACCCATTGTGGCAATTCACGGAAGTTACGAATGTCTGGACGAATGGCTCCACGGAAGTGACCAAGGTCATACTCATAGTCATTACGTGTGTCAAGGACAACAGTGTCCTCATCTAGAAGGGCGGATTTAAACTCTTTTGGTGACAAGTAGGCACCTGTTGTTTCAAGCGGATTGATGTCGCTGTCAAAGTTATCATCCTCTAAACCAAGGTGAACGATTTCCTTCTTGTAGCGAACAAACATCTTCTTGAAAGCTTGCTCCTCTTCCTCATCAATCTTGAACCAAAGGTCCTCCATCCCTGGAAGGCTGTGAACGTAGTCCATGTATTTTTGAGTGGTTTCATAGTCACCAGAAACCGTTCCATTGATTCCCTCATCAGCGACCAAGATACGTCCTTTCAGACCGATTGACTTACAGAAAGCCAAGTGGTCAGCCGCAAATTGCTCAGCATTTTCGATGGGAAGGTATTTATAATAAAGCAATACTCGAATAGGTTTTGCCATTGTATGTCCTCTTTCTTTATGAAATATCTATATCTGTTGTTTGATAGTCAAAGTCAACTTAACTATTATAGCGCTATCAAAGAGGGCTAGGCAATTGATTTGTTTGGAAGCACATTTTCACAAAAGAAAAAGGCTGAGTGTCAAATGCCTCAACCTGAGTTTCGTAAGATTGTTTTTCAAAAGATAGTATTACAATTTCGCAGCGGCTGCCTCATCTAAGATAAGAGTCACATCTGGATGATTTTGTAGGACACTAGCTGGGACTTCCTCTGTCACAGGACCCTTGACCATCTTGAAAATGGCATCTGCCTTCTTGTCACCATAGGCAAACAAGATAATCTTCTTAGCAACCATAATAGAAGCAATTCCCATCGAAATAGCCTTAGTAGGAACTTGATCACGACTGGCAAAGAAACGGCTATTGGCTTCAATGGTGCTGTCAGTCAAGTCGACCACATGAGTTTGACTATCAAAAGGCGTACCTGGCTCATTAAAACCAATATGCCCATTACTTCCGATTCCTAGGATTTGCAAGTCAATGGCATGTTGTGCCAAGACGTAATCGTAATCCTTAGCCGCCTGCTCCAAGTCCTCAGCCATGCCGTCAGGCAAGAAGCTCTCCTTAAATGGCTTAGCATCAAAGAGTTGAGCCTTCATAAAGGCATGGTAGCTCTGCTCATGGTCTGGGGCTAGTATTCATCCAAATTGACGCTGTAAAGTTCCGAAAAATCCACGTCGCTTTCAACCATCTCTTGGTAAAGAGCAATAGGTGAACTACCTGTCGCCAAGCCCAAAGTTTGAGCACCCGCTGCAAGGCTCTCTTTAAGAAGATCAAAGGCAACTTGGCCTCCCTCAACTTGATTCTTAACTAAAATCTTTTTCATTCTATTCACCTCGATATTGGTATATACCATTTTCTTTATTATCTCTTTTTTTAACCTTTTTGTCAAGCGCTTTCACTCAACTCCTTTAATGACTGTCATCCTATATCGTGCTATAATAAAAAGGCTGAAAATTTTTAAACGAGGAAAGAAATGAATACAAACGATTTTGATTTTGAACTACCAGAGGAACTGATTGCCCAAACCCCATTGGAACAACGTGATGCCTCTAAACTCTTGGTCATTGATCCTGTAACCAAGGAAATGACTGACACCCACTTCGACCACATCATCGATCAGCTTAACCCTGGCGATGCCTTGGTCATGAATAATACGCGCGTGCTTCCTGCCCGCCTCTACGGTGAAAAGCCTGATACCCACGGCCATGTGGAATTTCTCCTTTTGAAAAATACCCAAGGGGATCAATGGGAAGTTTTGGCTAAGCCAGCCAAACGCCTTAAAGTAGGTGCTAAAGTAAGTTTTGGTGATGGACGCTTGACTGCCACTGTCACTGAGGAACTGGATCACGGTGGACGAATCGTAGAATTTAGCTACGACGGTATCTTCCTTGAGGTTTTGGAAAGCTTGGGCGAGATGCCATTGCCACCTTATATCCATGAAAAATTGGAAGACCGCGACCGTTACCAAACAGTCTATGCCAAGGAAAATGGCTCTGCCGCTGCTCCAACAGCTGGACTCCATTTCACTCCTGAGTTACTTCAAAAGATTGAAGCTAAAGGCGTAAAATTGGTCTACCTCACCCTTCACGTTGGACTGGGAACCTTCCGACCTGTTTCTGTCGATAATGTCGACGAACATGAGATGCACTCAGAATTTTACACCCTCAGCCAAGACGCTGCCGATACACTCAATAGTGTCAAAGCCGCTGGAGGACGCATCATTGCAGTAGGAACAACCTCTATCCGAACACTGGAAACAATCGGCAATAAATACGATGGTCAACTCCAAGCCGACTCAGGATGGACCAATATCTTTATCAAACCAGGCTATCAATTCACAGTCGTAGATGCCTTCTCAACCAACTTCCACCTTCCAAAATCAACCTTGGTGATGTTGGTTTCAGCCTTTGCTGGCCGTGAATTCGTTCTTGATGCCTATAAACACGCCGTCCAAGAACGCTACCGCTTCTTCAGTTTCGGAGATGCCATGTTCGTCACACGACGTGCTGAGAAATAATATTGATTTTGAGACTTTTCCCTATAGGAGAAGTCTCTTTTATTGCTCGTCAAATTCAGAAAAAATCCACCAGTTATGAACTGATGGATTTTCTATTTATTTCTCCGCAAACTGGCTATTATACAAGTCGTAATAGAAGCCTTTATCTGCAAGGAGGGATTCATGGTTCCCTTGTTCGATGATTTGACCATCTTTAAGGACCAAAATTTTGTCTGCTTCTTGAATAGTCGATAGACGGTGGGCAATGACAAAGCTTGTTCGACCTTGCATAAGGGTCTTCATGGCTTTTTGAATCAGGAGTTCCAGACGGGTATCAACCGATGAGGTCGCCTCGTCCAAAATCAAGATTTTAGGATCAGCCAAAAGCGCACGCGCAATGGTCAAAAGTTGCTTTTGTCCTAGTGAGATGTTACTTGATTCCTGGTTCATTTCCATGTTGTAACCACCAGGTAGTGTACGGATAAAGTGATCCACATTGGCCGCCTTAGCAGCTTCAACAATTTCTTCGTCAGTTGCCTCAAGATTACCAAAGCGAAGATTTTCCTTGATAGTTCCTTCAAAGAGCCAAGCATCCTGAAGCACCATACCAAACTGTTTACGATAATCCTGACGTGACAGGTTACGGATATCGTGACCATCAACCGAGATAGAACCGGAAGTCACATCATAGAAGCGCATGAGGAGGTTGATAATGGTTGATTTTCCGGCACCGGTAGGGCCGACAATGGCTACCATTTCGCCAGGATTAACCTCAAGATTAAAGTCACGAATCAAAGGTTTATCAGCCACATACTGGAAGTCCACATGCTTAAAGCTAACTTGACCAGTCAAGTCTCCCTCTAGCACTTCAGTAGCATCATTAGCCTCGTCTGGTTCATCCATCAGTTGGAAAATACGGTCCAAAGAGGATTTAGCACTCTGCAATTGTCCAGCCAACTGAGTCAAGTTCTGAATAGGTTGGTTAATCTGCCAAACGTACTGAACAAAGGCCTGCATATTACCAATCGTCAAGCGACCAGCCAAAACTTGCAGACCACCCAAAACAGCGACAATTAGATAGGTCAAGTCAGATAAACCGTTAAGAACTGGCATCATGAGTCCTGAAATGAAGTTAGCCTTAAAGCCTACCTTCTGAAGGTCTTCCGTAATTTTCTTAAAGTCGTCCAAGGATCTATCCTCACGGCCAAATAGCTTAAGCACATTGAAGCCGGTCAGATTTTCTTGAACAAAACCATTAAGAGTACCTAAGGCATCAGCTTGTTGTTTAAAGTAGGGCTGAGACTTACTCATGATATAGCGGGCACCAAAGAATGTAATCGGAATAGTGATGACAACTATAGCTCCCAATTGAAGATTAAGGTAAAGCACTGTTCCAATTACCAAGGCTAGAGTAAAGACGGCATTAACAACCTGCAAGAATGACTGCTGCAAGGCATTAGATACTGTCTCGACGTCACTGGTAAAGCGTCCCAAGAGGTCTCCAAACTGGTGCTTATCAAAGTATGACACTGAGGTACGATTGATTTTCTCGGTCATCTCATTTCGCATATCTTGAACCGTTGCTTGCACAGCATTGGTCATGAAATAGTTGGAATAGTAGGCAGCCAACTCATAAATAAGACCACGCAAGAGATAAACAACCAGAACCCAACCAACATAGTAAACGTTAATATGAGCACCTTCGACACCCTTCATGATGGCCAGCGTATTTTTAGTCAACTCGGTAATAGCTAAACCAATGACCACTGGCTCAAGGACACTCATGATAACACTAACAATTTTCAGGAAAATGGCTAGGTAAAGTGGGAAACGATAAGCCTGCAAGTAGGACCAAAGGCGGCCAAAACTTGAGGAATGACTTGTTTTCATTTTATTTTTCTTCATTTTGACCTCCTTCTAGTCTTCCGTAAGACTCTTTTGATTCAATTGTGAATTAGCAATTTCACGGTAAATCTCATTGCTTTCCATAAGCTCTTCATGACGACCTCGACCCACGATTTCACCCTTATCAAGAACGATAATCTGGTCTGCATCCATGATAGTACCCACACGTTGAGCCACAATCAAGACTGTCGCATCCTGGGTCACTTCTTTCAGACGACGGCGCAAGGTCGCATCAGTCTTGTAGTCCAAGGCAGAGAAGGAATCATCAAAGATATAAAGATCAGGACGTTTAACCACCGCACGTGCAATTGACAAACGCTGCTTCTGTCCACCAGAAAGGTTGCTACCACCCTCAGCCAAGTGAGAATCATAGCGTTCTTCCTTACTTTCGATAAATTCCTTGGCTTGAGCCACATCAGTAGCTTGATTCAATTCTTCATGACTGGCATTTTCCTTACCATAACGGATATTTTCACCGATAGTCCCTGTAAAGAGTAGGGCTTTTTGTGGAATAAATCCAATCTTACGACGAAGAGCCTTAAGATTGTAGTCACGGACATCCACACCATCAACAAGAATGCGTCCAAGTGTTACATCATAAAAGCGTGGAATCACCTGTACAAGTGATGATTTTCCTGAACCCGTAGACCCAATAAAGGCAATGGTTTCACCAGGTTTTGCCTTGAAAGAAATATTGTGTAGGACAGGACTTTCAGTTTCACCAGGATAGGCAAAAGTCACATTGTCAAACTCCAAATATCCCTTAGTATCAGTCTCTGTCACGCCATCTTCATTTGGATTGATAGAAATCGGCATGTCCATAATTTCCTGCAGACGTTCACTAGACACAGCCGTACGAGGATACATGGTAAAGAGATTGGCTAGGAAAAGGAAGGACAATAGTGCATGGAAACTGTACTCAATAAAGGCAACCAAGTCACCGATAGCCAAACTTCCAGAACCTAATGGCTCAAGGGCAAACCAAACAATAGCCACAATCATAGCGATGATGATTTGCACAAAAAGGGGCTCTGTTAAACCAGTCAATTTAAAGAGCTTGTTTGAATTATCCGCATAGACAGCATTTTCAGAAGCGAACTTCTTCTCTTGAAAATCTTCTCTAGCGAAAGCACGTATGACACGAAGTCCAGTCAGATTTTCACGAGCATACTGGTTAATCTTGTCGAGAGTTGCCTGTTGCTTTTCAGAAAGCGGACGCGTTTTTACCGCCACATACCAGACAACTACAGCTAGGAAAGGCAAGGAGATTGCCACAATCCAAGCCAAAGATGGACTTGTCGTCAAAATCAAAAAGACACTGGAAACCATCATCAAAGGAGTGATAACCCCTAGCTTAAGAACCTGATCCGCAAACTGCATGAGAACAAAAGCATCCGACGTGATACGAGTCACCAAAGAAGATACCCCAATCTGTTCGTACTCATGGTGTGAATACTCCTGAAGCTTGGCGTAAATATCATTACGCATGACTTGCACCATAGTAGTGGTCAACTTACCAACCGCATAGGACAGAAGTATACGACCAACAATCCCAGTCAAAACTACACCAAACATGACCCAAGCATAAGCGTAAAGCTTATCAACATCACCACGGTTTATTCCCTCATCAATCATTCTGGCAAGAACCGTCGGCAAACCCAAGTTAGCAATAACAAATAAAATGGCCGCCGTAAAATTCATTGCTAGCCACTTAGGATAACGTCTGAGATAAGACCAAATATAAGCCATAAATTTCTCCTTTTCTTTTTAGCATTTACCATGCCTTTAAGATTTTTATAGTTATTTACAATCACTAAAGCCGTAAAAGACACAGAAAAAGGGCGTGACAAGCACGCACATTACCTACATTCTAACAAATGAAAATATTAAAAGCAATAGAAAAAACCAGAGCTGATGCCCTGGTTTTCTTTATTAAGCGACTTGATATGTTCACGGATAAAAAGAGGTTCACCAAGTTCCTGCTACAAATCTTTTAACTGACGACTGAGTGTCGGCTGAGTAATCATCAGCTTCTCAGCTGCCTTGGAGATACTCCCCTCCTCAGCAATAGTAATAAAATAACGAAGCACTCTTAACTCCATGCCATCCTCCTAATTTTCCTCATAAGATTTAAACGGTTGATTCTTCTCAGGATATCGGTCTGGTGTAATGGCGAGTCCCATTTGCTCTTTTTCGTGATATAACTCTTTCATAAGCGACCACATCATCAACACTAGTACTATGGAAAATGGAAAAGCGACAATAATGAGCGTGTTTTGTAAAGCTGTCAATCCACCAGAAAACATGAGTGCAATAGCAATCAAGGCCAGCATGACACCCCAAACCACCTTTTTACGATTACTTGGATTTAGATTGCCATCTTCAGACAACATGGCCAAAACATAGGTGGCAGAATCCGCCGAGGTCACAAAGAAGGTTAAAACTAAAATAATTGCCAGGAGTGAAAGGACACTTCCCAGAGGATATTCATTAAAAGAGGCAAAAAGAATTTCTTCTGTGGCAAAACGTATCAAATCAACCCCCGAATCTTGTAGTGAAGTAGATAAGGTACCAAAAGCAGAAAACCAGATAAAACTAAGGACTGTTGGTGCCAAAAGCACTACTGTCAAAAATTCGCGAATAGTCCGACCTTTTGAGATACGGGCAATAAAGACGCCCACAAAAGGTGACCAGGAAATCCACCATGCCCAGTAAAAAATGGTCCATTGGTTAATCCAAGCCCGCTTGGTCTCATCAAAAGCCGCCGCCCGAAAACTCATACGGAAGAAGTTTTGAAAATAAAGGCCGATAGAGTCTGTCATGGTGTCAAATATCTTAACCGTTGGCCCCAAAACTATGACTCCAGCAAGCAAGACAATAGCTAAAATCAAGTTTGTATTAGATAGGATTTTAACACCCTTTCCTAAACCTGATAAGGCAGAAATAATAAAAAGAATTGTCGCAATGATGATAATGATGACTTGCACAAGACTATTATTAGGAATACCAAAGACATAGGAGAGACCACCATTGATTTGTGAGGCACCAAAGCCGAGCGTTGTCGCTACCCCAATCACTGTCGCAATAATGGTGATGGTATCGATAATGGTTGCTATTGGTCCGTCCGCATATTTTCCAAAAAGAGGCTTAAAGACGACTGAGAGCTGATATTTCTCCCGTTTACGAAAGCCAAAATAAGCCAAAGACAATCCCACCAGGGCATAGACCGCCCAAGCATGAAATCCCCAGTGAAAAAAAGTAAAACGAAAAGCATCTGCGAGAGCATCCGCACTGCCTATTTTTGCATTGGGCGTCGAGATAGCAAAGTGACTCAAAGGCTCTGCTGCCCCATAAAAGACCAGACCAATCCCCATTCCAGCAGAAAACATCATGGCAATCCATGACGTCGTCGAATGCTCTGGCCGACTCGTGGGATTACCCAAGCGAATCTGCCCTATCGGACTTACAATTAAAAAGACACAAAAAATTAAAATCCCCGTAACCAATAACAAGTAAAACCAGCCAACACTAGTTGTTAAGAGATTTTTTAAGTAAGAACTAATATTTTGAAACTGCTGGGGAACAAAGAGCCCTAACAAGACTAAAATAAATATGATGACGAGTGAAAGCTGAAAAACTTTCGTTCTTTTAGAATGCTTCACCATTTTACCTCCTTATGTGTTCTTAGTTATAAAAAGTTTTTGAGAAAACTTAAAATTCTATATGGTTTCATTATAACACGATTGTTTAATTTATACATATAACAACCTAATACATCCAACATATTCGCACCGTATTCTTCAAATATTTGACTAATCTTTTGAGAAAGAGATCCCTTTTTCTTTTGCAATATTCTTGATTTTAGCTTTGAAACTATTAGCATTTGAAAATTTCACGACAAGACCTCCACATATGATTGTAGTTTTTCGGTTACTTTAAATAGTTGTGCATAGTGATACAACTTGGCATAATCAACAGCTCCTTTTTTAAAGTAAGCTTGAAAAGCTGAAGCAATAACTTGAATATCGACATGATAAGCTGTTCTCAAACACTCCACTAATGTTCGTTCCATATCATATACTGAGATAAACTGTCCAGCCTGTCGCTCCAGTCTAATAATACCGATTTCATGATACTTTCTAGCGACAATAGGCTTGACACCAACTTCTTTCATTGGCCTCGTATTTGTCCCGAAAGGAAAAGTCATCACAGGCTCAAATGGAATGGTAAGGGACAGACCATGTAACCAAAGTGCTGTTTCTAAGGAATAAATTCCTTTTGGAAAACGGTACTGTAAACTAAAATAGTCATCGATATAGGTATCTGGCAGATGATAGATACCTCTTTCAATTGATTCCACTTTCCCTTTTGAGACTAATTGATTCAGTTGTTGATAAGAAAAGTTAAGCTCTTCCATATCACGAAACGTTATTACTCCATGATTATTTTTAATATAATTATAAACGGGTTTCTCTAACAAATCCATATCACCACCTCCAAAACAATATGCTAACAAATCAAGTCATTGTTAGCATATCCTTTTTTATTTCGTCGTATACGCAAAACTCAAGTTACTATCCACTCCAGATAATTTACGGAAGGTATGGTTTGGATTGCCATTGTAATTGGTTTCGGAGATAAGGAATGAGCCATTTGGGGAGAGTTTTTCGATGAAAGCCACATGTCCGTATTCTGCTGGTGTGCCATGTCCTCCTCCCGCAAAGGAAATAATAGCTCCTGCTTGTGGACTTGTCCCTGTCTCCCCACCGAGACTTGCGGCTGTTCGTACCCAATCTTGGCCATTGCCCATGGTACTGATAATTGGAATCTTCTCACCGTTTTTTCCTTTGAGTTTTAGACCCAGTTGGTTAATACGGGCTGCGACTCCCCAAGTACATTGGCCGTAAGCGTAACCCATACCATCACCACCTCCTGGAATAGAGTTTTCAAAAAGGTCTCCTCGTACAGCTTCAAGTGCTTTTAGATCACTTTGTGCTGTCCCGCCGTTGGGTTGACTAAAGCCTTTTTCAATTTGGTAATACCACTCACTGGCTCGTGTCTGACGTTCAAGTAGTTTATCACCACTATTTCCTTCCCAGTAAATGAGAAAGAGTTGGGCGATATTTTGCAAGATTGGTACTAGACTCATATTCCAAGAGCTAACTGTTGAGGTTTGTTCGGCGAAGTCTGGGATTTCTCCGACATTAGCAAACTCATCCAGATAGCTTCTAACATGGATAGGCAGTTGCCCTTTAAAGTCCACATCAGCCTGTCTGGTCAAAGTGGAGAAAACCATAGAGAAAAATAAAGCAGATAGAAAACGAAAGGTAGTATCATTATCTGGAATAACAAGATAGACCATAGTCTTCTGAGTGCCCCACGTTTTCAAGTCCATAGAGTCTTTTTGCGTCAAATCAATCACCGATTGGATATTAAAAAGGGTAAACTTCGCTGTTGTGACCGCAATCACCAAATCCAACGTCTTATCCTTATAGTATTGAAAATCTGCCCAGTTTCTCATGGTAAAGTTCTCGTGACCGTATTTTTTAGCGTAATCTTCAAACAAGACTTTTGGGAGTTTATAATAACGCTCTGATGTCTGAAATTGATTAGCAGTAATACGTTTCATGATTATCCCTCCAAGACTAAAATTCCAAAATTCCCGAATTCATCAAATCAGATTAAACCTGTTTGTTCCATTTCATTTACCAGTTGAGTTGCTTTTAGATTATCAACTCCCATGATGGTCATGATATGGCTCTTCACGATTTGACGTGATGACTGTTCTTCCTTTTGCATAATTACCTCCGAAACGCAAAAAAAAAGGGTAGACAATCTAGTGTCTACCCCCGAAAGTTTATTAAAACAAAAAAACTGCCAAAGAATTTTTGGCAGGATTTTTGGCAGGAAACCAAATCAATTTATCAGTTTCTATCAATCGCTTATCGCAATAAAAAACCAGAGCTGATGCCCTGGTTTTCTTTATTAAGCGACTTGAGTCGTTACCTTATTATTTAAGAGTAACTGAAGCTCCAGCTTCTTCAAGTTTAGCTTTGATTTCTTCAGCTTCAGCTGCAGCAACACCTTCTTTAATAACTGATGGTGCACCGTCAACGATAGCTTTAGCTTCTTTAAGACCTTCACCTGTGATTTCACGTACAACTTTGATAACGCCAACTTTTTTGTCGCCTGCAGATGTCAATTCAACGTCGAATGAATCTTTAGCAGCACCAGCGTCAGCAGCACCAGCTGCAGCAGCAGCTACAGGAGCAGCAGCAGTTACGCCAAACTCTTCTTCGATAGCTTTTACAAGGTCGTTCAATTCAAGGATTGAAGCTTCTTTAATTTCAGCAATAATGTTTTCAATGTTCAATGCCATTGTGATTTCCTCCAAATGTGTTTTTTAATATAGTGTTTTAAACGTAGCCTAGGCTACGAGTTGTGAAGATGGGCTTATGCAGCACCGTCTTCTTTGCTTTCTGCAACCGCTTTGACAGCGTATGCAACGTTGCGCACTGGCGCTTGAAGTACAGAAAGGAGCATAGAAAGCATACCTTCTTTGTTTGGAAGTGATGCAAGAGCGTTGATTTCTTCGACTGAAGTGAACGCACCGTCAACAACACCACCTTTGATTTCAAGAGCTTCAGCGCCTTTAGCAAATTCGCTAATAACTTTTGCTGGTGCGATAACATCTTCGTTTGAGAATGCTACTGCAGATGGACCAACGAAAAGTTCTTTAAGGTCTTCAAGACCTGCTTCTTCAGCTGCACGGCTCAAGATAGAGTTTTTGATAACTTTAAATTCAACGCCTGATTCACGAAGATTACGACGAAGAACTGTATCTTGGTCAACTGTAAGTCCACGAGAGTCAACAACAACGATAGATGCTGCTGCTTTCATTTTCTCAGCGACGATAGCAACCTGTTCAGCTTTCTTAGCAATAATAGCTTCACTCATTAGTAGTTTTACCTCCGTTTTTATTTTTGGGCTAGGCACAAAAAAATCGTACCTAAACCTAGACACGAAAGTACAATACGTTACAAAAAAATAGTTACGTTTTGTGCCTCGGTTGGATGTTTACGAGTCTTGCTCCCCAACTGTCTTAGGTCAGTTTTTTCAAACCTTATTTATAATATCATGACCTAAATCAGACGTCAAGAAAAAAATGCAATTTTTTTTATTTTTTTCTCTATCTTTTTTTGAAGACCATAAAACCTCTCAAAATCTAAAGATTTCAAGAGGTTATTTCTAATCATACCTAAGAGCTTCGATAGGATCGAGTTTCGAAGCTTTATTAGCCGGTAGGAGACCAAAGATAATCCCTACAGCTGCTGAGAAGGCTATGCTTCCCATGGCTACACCAAGAGAAACTGTCGCTTTAAGGTCCATGGTATTCCCAATTGGTCCAACAACTAGGGCTGCAAAGCCTAGCCCAATCAAACCTCCCAGAATGGTCAGAACCATCGACTCAATCAAAAACTGGGTCAAGATTTTACGACGTGTAGCACCTAAAGCCTTACGAAGACCAATCTCTCGTGTCCGCTCAGTTACCGAAACCAACATGATGTTCATAACACCGATTCCGCCAACTAATAATGAAATCCCAGCAATAGCTCCTACAACGGTGGTAATGGTTCCAAAGATCGTGTTCACCTGATCCAGGGCCGAACTCATATCTGCTGCCTTATATTCTCCATTGTCATCTTGGGCCAACTGGGTCAAGCGTTTAGCAGCATCCTTAGCAACGCTACTACTATTTTTCACATCGGTCACATGGAAAAAAATCTGGCCAATAGCATCAGTGTTATTTTCAGCCGCTAACTGGGTATTGGCCACAAGAGCTGTTCCAATTTCACCATAAGCACCGATTGCTGTGTCTTTATTCTTATAAACACCAATCACACGATAATCATTGTTCCCAATAGTAACCACTTGGTTAAGGGCATCCCCATTCGTCTCAAAGAGTTTTTTAGCCACCATCTGATCAATGACAATAACTCGTGAAAAGTTTTTATAATCATTGTCTTGCAAGGAACGTCCTGTCAACATCTCTAACTTTTTAGCTTTAAAGTAGCCCTGACTGGCACCTGTGATATTAACATTCTTCACGGTCTTTTTTTGGAGGGAGATAGAGGAAGTTAGGCTGTTAGTCACAAAATAGCTATCAATACCAGGCGTCTGCCTAGCCACTTTCTCCAACCAAACTTCTTTAACCGGTTTGGTTGGTTGTGACAAGTCCGCATAGGCAGGATCTAGCTCCTCACCCTTGGCTTCATAGTAGACTTGAACAGTATCCTTATCACCTGTCACACTATCAGTAACACTCTGACGCATTCCATTTCCTAGCCCCATGATAAGTACTACCGCAGCAACACCAATGATGATTCCCAACATGGTCAGGAAGGACCTCATCTTGTGTGAACGGATAGAACTAAGAGCAAATTTCCAATTTTCCATTCTTACCTCCTAGTCAATCCGAACGCTGTCCGTTGTGTCTTGGGTGATTTCCCCATCACGTATGACAATCTTACGTCGGGCATAATCCGCAATCTCTGGTTCATGGGTAACCATGACAATGGTCTTCCCTTCTCGGTTTAGCTGGGTTAAGAGATCCATAATCTGGGTTCCTGTCTTGGTATCAAGCGCACCCGTAGGTTCATCCGCCAAAATGATTGCCGGATCGTTAGACAGTGCACGCGCAATAGCCACCCTTTGCTTCTGTCCACCAGACAGCTCTGACGGCAAATGATGTCTGCGGTCTGACAAGCCGACTTTTTCCAAGAATTGTTGTGCCCTTTGCTTACGTTCACGTGGAGATTTCCCCGCATAAATCAAGGGAAGCTCTACATTCTTTTGGGCACTTAACTTTGGCAAGAGAAAAAACTGCTGAAAGATAAAGCCAATCTGGTCATTTCTTACCTTGGCCAGGCGGTTTTCAGAGAGATCAGCCACATCCTCGCCCTCGAGTTGATAGGAACCTGTAGTTGGTTGATCAAGAAGTCCAATAATATTCATGAGGGTTGATTTACCTGAACCAGAAGGGCCCATGATTGCCACGAAGTCACCTTCATCAACTGATAAGTCAATCCCCTTAAGGACCTGCAAGGACTCTTGGCCATTTTTGAAAGACTTGGTGATCCCCCTTAAAACCATAAGAGCTGGCTTAGTCACTAGACTTCACCTCTTCTCCACTAGTCTCTTTTGATTTTTTGCTATCGGCATCCGTCACATCCTTTAGTGTCTCACCATCCTTGAAGGATTTTTCAGCCTTAGTAATAACCTTTTGACCTTCTTTAAGCCCTGATGCAATTTCTTGCTGCTTAGCATCTGCATTACCAAGTTTGACCTTGACTTGCTTGATTTTTTGACTCTCGTCATCGTAAACCCAGACGTAGTTGTCAGAGCCTTTCTTGGTCACAGCAGTTACTGGAACTAACAGGGCATCATCATCTTTGGTTACTTCAAGAGATACATTGAAACCTTGTTTGAGCTTGCCGATTGGACTGGTCAATTGAACCTTGTATTCATACTGGGAGCCTGTCTGTCCTGAATTGCTAGATGTACCCGCTGACTGACTGGCATTTTGCTTAGGATAATTGGAAACGTAACTGACTTTCCCTGTCCAAGTTTGATCTGGGTATACTTTGGAAGTAATCTTGACCTTTTGACCTACTGAAATATTTGGAATGTCATATTCCGTTAAGGTTCCTTGAATCTCAAATTGGCCTTCACTAGTCACATGAACTAGGGTCTGGCTCTCTTTTGAAGCAGGGTCCACAGAGTCCGCAACTTCTACGACTGCCCCATTAACATCTGAAACAATGACCGTTTGGTTGAGGACGTCTTGTGCCTTTTCTAGCTCTGAGGCTGCATTAGCAACAGCATCATTATAATCTTGCAAGGTTTGGTAATTACTTGCCTCGGTTTGCTGACGCTGTTGAGGGCTAACGGTAGTCGTCAAATCATCCTCATCCGAATCACTATTTGTTTGTGCCGAAGCCGCAGGAGCTGTCCCATACTGTTGGAAATAATTACGGTCACGAACTGCCTTATTATAGGCACGGCTAGCCGTATCATAAGCCGCTTGGGCAGAGATGCTGTCGTATTGGACCAGTTGCTGACCAACGCTAACCTCCTCACCAACAGAGACTGTCACAGTGGCATTGCGTCCAATGGTATTGTCAAAATAAACGTACTGTTCCGACTGAGCCTTCACCATGCCAGTCAGAAGGGTGGACGAGGCCAACTGCCCCTTGGTTACCTTACTTGCTGTGGGGGACTCGGAAGCCTTATCATCTTTGCCACTACCTGCAAAAAGGTTAAAACCTAGGACCAAAAGGACAAGGAAGCCAATTCCTCCAATGATCCAAACTCTTTTTTTATTTTTAAATAACTTTGGACTGATTTTCTTTCGCATAAGTCTCTCTTTTCTTTTGTATCACATAAATAAAACAATTGTAATACTTTTAACTTTCTGTGTCAATGGCCTTCGCTTAAATCCATGACACCATAGTGCAGCTTTTGATTGGGACGAATCTGACGTTCAAACCCAAGTTCCTCAAAAACGGTATCTCGAAAATGCGCCTTGATGATAATTTTTTGTCGTGCGACACGCTTAGCCTCATTTAACCATTCTTCTGTCAGACGGCTGCCATTGGCCAAAGGTTTGATAGCTTGTAGATTTTCCGATTCCTTGATAGTCTCTGAAAACATAGGATCGGCATAGATGATATCAAAAGAGTGATTAGCCTGGGATTTCAAAAAGGATAAGCTATCGCTCTTAATAGCCTTAATAGAACGCATCGCTTTTTCAAGCTGCTTGTCATCTGTCTGATATGTGGCCAGACCACGAGAAACCACCTGAAAAATCACTTCTTGACTCTCAAGGGCAGTCACCTTATTTCCCGCTGCCGCCATAACTAGACTATCGGAAGCCAGACCCATGGTTGTGTCGAGAATAGACTTGGAAGACGAACCCAAAAGATTAACTAGAGCATCGTGTGGCGCCTTAATCCGAAGAACTGCTGTATCTGGATGAAAGGACAGCTCACTGCCATCCGCATTGACAAAAGACAATCTGTCTTTATATAGAAGATAAAAAGCTCCAAATCGCTCTAAACATTTTGCCAAGGATAACTTGCGACGAGGTTGATAGTCAGCCCCGAGTTCGCTAGCTAATTCTTGGGCATGCGCAATCAAGGCCTCATTTTCACGTAAAGATGTGGTAATAATCATGTTACTAGTATAGCAGAATCTTAGAAAACAAAACCATGGTCTTAGCTTTCATTTTAATTTGTTAGCTTACATTTGTGTAAGAAAAAAGCCCCAGCAAGGCTGAGACTCAGAACATAATTAAACTATTTTTAAATATGAAATAGATTTTGCGAACCTAGTGAGCTTATACCGAGACTTTTCGCAGTGATAAAAACGTCTGAAACGATTAGTTTCAGGCGTTCGGAAGTTTTGAGACTTTCGGCTCAAAACCTAGTCATGGAACTTCGCAGAAGGTCGCTGACTTCCGTCATCACTTAAGAAAAGTCTCAAAAGAAAACTTTGTCTTCAATAAAAAAGCCCCAGCAAAGCTGAGACTTTGTTTCGTGATTAGATAGCTTCTGTTGTAAAGCTACGGCTTTCAAGCACACGCACCATAGCATCTGCTGTATCAAGCGCTGTGAAGAGTGGAATTCCAGCTTCAATAGCTGAGCTACGGATAGCTGCTCCGTCTTCGTCATAAGTACGTTTGTTACCAACTGTATTGATAATGGCTTGCGCTTTACCTGTACGAACGAGGGCTGGAATGTCGTTATCATCATTTTCACCCAATTTGTTAACAAGCGTTGCGTGAACCCCGTGTTCATTCAAGAACTTAGCTGTTCCTTCAGTCGCATAGATACCATAACCGATGGCATCGAAACGACGGGCCAAGTCAAGGGCTTCTTCTTTAGTATCATCATGAATAGTGAAAATAACGTTACCAAAGGTTGGCAAGTGGAGGTAAGATGCTTCAAAGGCTTTATAGAGCGCTTTTTCAAGAGTCGCATCTGTCCCCATAACTTCACCAGTTGATTTCATTTCAGGTCCAAGGAGGCTATCTACCTTAGCCAATTTTGTGAATGAGAAGACGGGTGCCTTAACATGAACATGGTTGCTTTCTGGGTAAAGACCATCTTTGTAACCTTGCTCAGCCAATGATTTACCAAGAATCAAGTTTGTAGCAACTTGAGCCATTGGGATATCAGTAACCTTAGACAAGAATGGTACGGTACGGCTAGCACGTGGGTTAACCTCGATAACATAGACCGTTTCATCCTTAATAACAAACTGAATGTTCATCATACCGATACAGTTAAGACCAATAGCCAAGCGTTTAGTGTAGTCAGCGATAGTCTCTTGGATTTTCTTAGAAAGGGTTTGTGGTGGGTAAACTGCCATTGAGTCCCCTGAGTGAACCCCTGCACGCTCGATGTGTTCCATAATACCTGGAATCAAGACATCCTTACCATCAGAGATGGCATCCACTTCACACTCACGTCCGATGATATAGCTATCAACAAGGACTGGGTGGTCTGGACTTGCCTTAACGGCTGTACGCATGTAAGAACGAAGGTCTTCTTCATTTTCAACAATTTCCATGGCACGTCCACCCAAAACGTATGATGGACGAACAAGAACTGGGAAGCCAATCTTACGAGCTGCTTCAACCGCTTCTTCTTCGTTTGTCGCTGTTTGTCCTGGTGGTTGTGGAATGTCCAAATCTTTAAGGGCTTGTTCAAAGAGGTCACGGTCTTCGGCACGGTCAAGGTCAGCAACCTGTGTACCCAAGATTTTCACACCAGCTTTAGACAATGGCTCTGCCAAGTTGATGGCTGTTTGTCCACCAAACTGAACCACGACACCCTTAGGTTGTTCCAATTCGATAACGTTCATCACGTCTTCGAAAGTCAATGGTTCGAAGTAAAGTTTATCTGAAACTGAGAAGTCTGTTGAAACTGTCTCAGGGTTAGAGTTCATGATGATAGCTTCGTAACCTGCAGCCTGGATAGCTTTTACAGAGTGAACTGTCGCATAGTCGAACTCAACCCCTTGTCCGATACGGATAGGACCAGAACCAAGAACGATGACAGATTCTTTATCAGACTTGATTGATTCATTTTCCCACTCGTAAGTTGAGTAGAAATACGGTGTTGATGACTCGAACTCAGCCGCACAGGTATCAACCATCTTGTAGACAGGAACAATGTTATTTTCCAAACGTGTCGCACGAACTTGGTCAGCTGTTTGATTCCAAAGATCAGCAATCTTACGATCAGAGAAACCGTTACGTTTAGCTTCTTTCAAAACTTCAACATCGCCTACGTGAGTAGCCAATTCTTGTTCCAATTCGAAGATGTGGAGCAATTTATCAAGGAAGAAGATATCAATCTTAGTCAACTCTGACAATTCTTCAATAGTATATCCACGACGGATGGCTTCAGAAAGGTAGAAGAGACGGTCGTCTTGAGCTTTGACAATCTTTTCAACCAAGGCGTCGTCTGTGACGTCCGCAAGTTCAGGCATTTCATTGTGGTAAACACCGATTTCAAGTGAACGGCAGGCTTTAAGAAGTGACTCTTCGATGTTACGACCGATAGCCATAACTTCACCTGTGGCTTTCATCTGAGTACCAAGACGACGTTCACCGTGTTCAAATTTATCAAATGGGAAACGTGGAATCTTAGCAACCACATAGTCAAGAGCTGGTTCAAACATGGCATAAGTTGTACCAGTGACTGGGTTAATCATTTCATCAAGTGTCAAACCAACAGCGATTTTGGCTGCCAATTTGGCGATTGGGTAACCAGTTGCTTTTGAGGCAAGGGCTGATGAACGTGATACACGAGGGTTTACTTCGATAACATAGTACTTGAAGCTATTAGGATCAAGAGCCAACTGTACGTTACAGCCACCCTCAATTTTAAGGGCACGGATAATCTTCAAGCTGGCATCACGAAGCATTTGGTTTTCAATATCTGACAAGGTTTGCGTTGGGGCAAATACGATTGAGTCCCCTGTGTGGATACCAACTGGGTCAAAGTTTTCCATGTTACATACCACAAGAGCATTGTCTGCGGCATCACGCATAACTTCGTATTCGATTTCCTTGAAACCAGCGATAGAACGTTCAATCAAACATTGTGTTACTGGTGACAATTTCAAGCCATTTTCGGCGATTTCACGAAGTTCTTCTTCGTTGGCACACATACCACCACCAGTACCACCAAGGGTAAAGGCAGGACGCACGATAACTGGGTAACCAATTTCTGTCGCAAAGGCAACTGCTTCTTCAACCGTATTGACAATTTCAGATTCTGGAATAGGTTGTTCCAAATCTTCCATCAATTGTTTGAAGAGGTCACGGTCTTCGGCTTGGTCAATAGCAGACAATTTTGTTCCCAAAAGCTCTACTCCGAGTTCTTCAAGAATACCAGCTTTTGACAATTCCATTGCCATGTTCAAACCAGTTTGTCCCCCAAGTGTTGGCAAGAGGGCATCAGGACGCTCTTTACGAAGAATACGTGTGACAAATTCAAGCGTAATTGGTTCAATGTAAACCTTATCTGCGATTTCTTTATCAGTCATGATTGTCGCAGGGTTAGAGTTGACAAGGACAACACTGTAACCTTCTTCTTTCAAGGCCAAGCAGGCTTGCGTACCAGCGTAGTCGAACTCAGCAGCCTGACCAATGATGATAGGACCAGACCCGATAACCATAATTTTTTTAATATCAGAACGTTTAGGCATAATTTATGATACAAAGCCCGTTAAGGACCCAGTGAAAATAGGAAACGTGACGACGACGCCCAAGCGTCTAGTCACCGTTTATCTTTTTCACACAGTCCTTAGGGCGTGTTCACTTCCGTGAACCTGTATCTTCTCCTTTCTATTTGACAACTCTCTGGTTGTCATTAAATAAGGTAGTAGACTGGGGCGAACAAGAGTCATACCCCACTATAGTCACTAGACAGTTGCAATTAACGACGTGCTTTTTCAGCTTGGAAAGCATCAATCAATTCCAAGAACTCATCAAAGAGATAGCTAGCATCGTGTGGACCAGGTGCTGCATCTGGGTGGAATTGCACTGAGAATGCAGGGAAGTCACGGTGACGAACACCTTCAACTGACTTATCGTTAATTTCTTCGTGTGTTACCATGAGGCAATCTGAAAGTGACTCACGGTCAATGGCATAACCATGGTTTTGGCTGGTGAAATCAACACGACCAGTCGCAATTTCACGAACCGCATGGTTAAATCCACGGTGACCGAACTTCATCTTGTAGGCCTTGGCACCATTAGCCAAACTAAACAACTGGTGACCCATACAAATACCAAAGATTGGAATTTTACCTTGGATGCCACGAATCATATCAAGTGCATATGGTACATCTTCAGGGTTACCTGGACCATTTGACAACATCACACCATCTGGATTAAGGTGAAGAATTTCTTCAGCAGTGATATCATGTGGCACAACAGTCACGTTACAATCACGTTTTGAAAACTCACGCAAGATAGAGTGCTTGAGACCAAAGTCAACCAAAACGATATTTTTACCAACACCTGGTGCTGGGTAGGCTGTCTTAGTTGATACCTGCTCAATATTGTTGGTTGGCAAAACAGTCGCACGCAATTGGTCTTGCAAGTGCTCGATACTGTCACCAGGGTTGGCCAAAGTGGCTTTCATGGTACCGTGTTGACGGATAATCTTAGTCAAGGCACGTGTATCAATACCAGAGATACCAGGGATGTTTTTCGCTTTCAAAAACTCATCCAAGGTCATTTGGTTACGCCAGTTGCTGGCACGACGGCTAGCCTCTGACACAACGACACCCTTAGTCGTTGGCTTAATTGACTCATAGTCGTCACGGTTAACACCATAGTTACCAACAAGTGGATAAGTAAAAGTCAAAATTTGACCATTGTAAGACTGGTCTGTGATAGATTCTTGATAACCTGTCATACCAGTATTAAAGACGATTTCACCCGTCACATCCACATCAGCACCGAAGGCCTGACCTTCAAAAATAGTGCCGTCTTCCAAAATAAGTAAACGTTTTGCCATTATAGTAAATTGTTCCTTTCACTAAGATACAAGGGCGTTAAAATCTGAATGAAAATCAAATCTGACAGAGAGGCTCTAGCCTCTAGGAAGATATGTCTCTTTTCAAAGATTTAGCCCATGTTCTTTTTCGTCTGATTCTCTCAGGAATCGGTTAACGTTGTTTACGCTTTGCCATTTAAAATAGCTTCAATAATTGCCATACGGACAAAGACCCCGTTTTGCATCTGAGCAACGATACGAGCCTTAGGCGCCTCAACCAGACTATCAGCAATCTCCACATCACGATTAACCGGAGCAGGGTGCATGATAATCGCCTGATCAGCTAACTTGGCATAACGTTCTTCAGTCAAACCATAGAGAGCATGGTAGTCTTCTTTTGAAAATCCTTTGTCATCCCCATGACGCTCGTGCTGAACACGAAGCAACATGAGAACATCCAAGTCCTCAATGACGTCGTCAATGGCCACATGCTGACCATAAACATCAAACTCATTCGAGTACCACTCTGCCGGACCAGCAAAATAAAGCTGAGCTCCCAAACGCTTGAGAATCTGCATATTTGACTTAGCGACACGCGAATGCGTAATGTCACCTGCAATACAAATCTTAAGATTTTCAAAGGTTCCGAACTCTTCGTAAATGGTCATCAAGTCAAGCAAACACTGACTTGGGTGTTGCCCTGAACCATCACCACCATTGACAATAGAGGTCTGAATAGTTCTACTATCAATCAACTGCTTGTAATAATCGACTTCCGAGTGGCGGACCACACAGATGTCAACGCCCAAAGCAGACATGGTTAAGATCGTATCATAGAGGGTCTCACCCTTGTTCACCGAGCTAGTTCCAGCATCGAACTCAATCACATCCAAGCCTAGTTTTTTCTCAGCCACTTCGAAGGACTTGTGCGTTCGTGTTGAATTTTCAAAAAAGAGATTGGCAGCGAAATACTGTCGATCCAGCTGGAAATCAGCTCTGCCATTTTTAAAATCTCCACCTCGACGAATCAGGCCTAAGACCTCTTCATTCGTGAGGGTTTCCATTGTCACCAAATGTTTCAGTGACACTTTTCCATCTGCAATCGCCATAGTTTTTCCTTTTAAATTGATTGACTAATCTTTGCTACCTTTTTTAGGATCTGGCAAGATTTGATAGAGCAAGATACCAAGAATGGTTGAACTTGCCACACCCGTGATTTGAAGACCACCAAGGTCAATCATCAAACCACCGATACCAGATACCAAGATAACACTAGCAATCAAGAGATTCTTTTTATTATCAAAATCAATCTTATGTTCAACTAAAATTTTCAAACCGCTAGCAGCGATAACTCCAAAGAGGGCAATAGATAATCCGCCCAATACAGGAGTTGGAATAGAATGCAAGAGTGCTGATAGCTTACCAATAAAGCTCATCAAGACCGCAATCACTGCTGCGCCCGCAATAACGTAAACTGAGTAGACCTTACTGAGGGCCATAACCCCAATATTTTCACCATAAGAAGTTACCGGAGGAGCTCCAAAGAAACCAGCGATAATCTGTGCCAAACCATCACCAGTAAGGGTGTGGTCAAGTCCTGGATCTTTGAAGTAATCACGCTCAGTCAAACTGTTTAGAACCATGACGTGACCAAAGTGTTCAGTCATCGTCACAAAGGCAATCGGAGCCATGGTCAAAATCGCACTTGGGTAGAGCTTAAAGCTATAATCCACAAATGGAATGTCAAAGTTTGGAACTTGAATCCAATGTGCCGCAGCTACCTCTGAGAAATTGATAAAACTATGTCCTGTCAGCAAACCAAGAACCGCTGAGAAAATATAGCCCACAACTAAACCAAGCAAAATTGGGATAACACCGACAATCTTCTTGCCATACATGTTAAAGAGGATAACCGCAAAGAGGGTGACCATCGAAATCAATAGAGCATAGATACTATAGCTTTTATTTAAAGTTGTCGCATCATTGACTGCATTGGCTGCAAGGTTCAAACCAATCACCATGATAATGGGACCAACCACGATTGGTGGAAGGACCTTATCAATCCAGTCTTTACCCGCATACTTAACAATCAGAGCCACAAGCAAGTAAACCAAACCACCTGCCATGGCACCTTGAGCCACCGCTGCAATTCCATCCGTCTTCATAAGTGTCTGCATAGCCGCAATATAGGCAAAGCTAGACCCCATGTAAGCTGGAATTTTGTACTTGGTCACCGTCAAGTGAGCCAAAGTTCCCAAACCAGATGAGAAAAGAGCAATAGCGGGATCAATCCCAACCAAAATCGGCACAAGCACCGTCGCACCAAACATGGCAAACAAGTGCTGGAATGACAAACCAACCAATAAACCAGGTTTTGGCATATCATTCACATCATATTTTACGTTATTCACGATATCAAAGGACTCCTTAAAATTAAGATACAAAGGGCGTACAAAGAGCAAAGTAATATTAGGAAATCTGACGCCGAAGCTTTAGCTTCTAGGAAGATTTATCTATTTTACACAAATCTTAGCCCGTGTTCAATTAATAAGATACAAAGGGACGCTTTGGCTTAGCCAAACATTTCTGTAGAAAAATAGGAAGTCGACAACGCACTCCCAAGAGTGCTAGGAGACTTATCTTTTTTCCTAAGAAATGAGTCCCGTGTTCAATTAGTAAGATACAAAGCCCGTCTAAAGCCTAAAGCAAAAATAGGAAATATGATGACGGAGCGCCAGCTCCTAAGAATATTTATCTTTTTTGCACAAGGCTTAGGGCGTGTTCAATTAACAAGATACAAAGGGCGTTTCACCCTATCCGTCAGTCAACTTAGCTTGGATCGATAATGTTGACGCTATCTTTGCCATCAACTTCTGCAACCAAAACTTCGATTTCTTCTGACTCACTAGTTGGGATATTTTTACCAACATAGTCCGCACGGATTGGCAATTCACGGTGACCACGGTCAACCAAGACAGCCAAACCAACACGCGCCGGACGTCCATGGCTAACGATATTATCAATAGCTGCACGAATCGTACGACCTGTGTAAAGCACATCATCCACAAGGATAACATCCGTACCATCAATTTCAATAGGGAAAACAGATGTGTCTTGTTCAGCCTTAACATCATCACGGAAAGCTTTAGTGTCAAGCTCAATCAATGGCACATCAAGGTTTTCCAACTGTTTCAAGCGCTCTTGGATACGCTGTGCAATATAGACACCACGTGTCTTAATACCAGCCAAGACAATCTTGTCGAGATTTTTGTTACGCTCAATAATCTCATAAGTGATACGTGTAATGGCACGTTTCATGGTTACGTCATCGACGATCTCTTTTTTCTTCATAAAAAGAACCTTTCTAAATACAAAAAAATCCCCTCGAAAACAAGGAGATACACAAAAATATGAGTACAGTTCACCCGTACACTTCTCATGGCTCCTTGCCTGCCTCTCTGGACAGTATTAAAGGACTTATTTAATTAGGTAAATTATAGCAAATTTCAGACTCTTTTACAAGAAAAAAACGGACACCTCTCCCAAGAAAGACTATCCGTTTGATAACTCTTAAGCTTCTCTCAACTTCTCCAAGGTTTCCTTGAAAATAGCAGGTTCTTCCGCTGTAAATTCGACCAATTCTCCGGTCGTAGGATGTGTGAAACCAAGGGTCTTGGCATGTAGAAATTGTCCATGGCCCTTGAGGGTCTTGCGTGGCCCATAAAGAGGATCTCCCGCCACCGGGTGACCGATATAAGCCATGTGCACACGAATCTGGTGCGTGCGACCTGTTTCCAGCTGTAACTCTACCAAAGTATAGTTGCCAAAACGTTCAAGAACGGTAAATCGTGTGACTGCAGGTTTTCCTTTAGCTGTAACTGCCTGCTTCTTGCGGTCCTTGTCCGAACGCCCAATCGGAGCCTCAATCACGCCTCGATCGTTAGGCAGATTGCCGTGCACGATAGCCACATACTTACGAAGGGACTTCTTATCCTTAAGCTCCGCCGCCAAAGCATTGTGGGCCTTATCATTCTTAGCAATCATAAGGAGACCAGACGTATCCTTGTCGATACGGTGGACAATTCCTGGACGCACCACACCATTGATAGACGAAAGGTCCTTGACATGATACATCAAGGCATTGACCAAGGTACCAGACGTGTGACCAGCTGATGGATGGACCACCATGCCTTGAGGCTTGTTGACCACTGCCACATCCGCATCTTCGTAGATAATATCCAAAGGAATATCTTCAGCCTTGTATTCCAAGACCTCTTCTTCTGGCAATTCATAGGTGATGACATCACCCTCTTTAACCGCATACTTGGCCTTTGCCGACTTACCATTAACCAAGACTGTTCCAGCCTTAATCGCTTCATTGGCCTGACTACGTGACAATTCTGTCAAATCTGCCAAAGCCTTATCCAGACGGTTTCCCGCCTCTTTAATAATGACTTCCATTTTCCTCTTTCCATAAGATTAGAATCAAGAGCAGTACGCCCACCGTTAGGTAGGAGTCTGCCACGTTAAATATTGCAAAATCAATAAAATCAAGCTGAACCATATCAACCACGTAACCCAAGTGCACACGGTCGATGAAGTTACCAATACCACCTGAGATAATCAAAACCAAAGATAGCACCAGCCAAAGACTCTTCTGGTAATTCTTAACCAGATAAACCATAGCCACACCAATCACTAGCACCGTCAAAATCACAAAGAAATATTTCTGATCCTGTAAAATCGAAAAGGCAGCACCACGGTTCTGTAGATAGGTTAGGCTGAAAAGTCCAGGAATAGCCTTGATAACTTGGTTAAGGGCAATATTTGCCACAACCCAATGCTTAACCCACTGATCCAAACCAATCAGAGCCAAGATAGCCAAAGGAATCGCAACCTTACGCATAAGTCCTCCTATGGTTTGTAAGTATCAAAGTAGTCAAACATAACATTGACAAACTTGAGAGCACAAGATGACAAGTTAATCCCCTTACGACGGACATAAACCATCTTGTTATCCAAATTATCCTCAAGCGGAATAACCGTAATTCCGTTCACACTTTGTGCGTCCAAGAAACCAGACCCCGTCGCATAAGCATCCGTACGTTCCAAGATACCGTTCAAGGTCGCACGGTCTGTCACGTTAAACATCAAAGACGAATCTGACGTATCCACAAAGTTTTCAGAATAGTAAAGGTACTCGTCCTTCTCCTGAGTGAAACGCACTGTAGGCAAGGCCGCCAAGTCCTCCATAACTAGACTTTCTTTTTTAGCCAGAGGATGGCCCTTACGGAGATAAATATGTGTCTTAAACGGAATCAAATCAATAGCCTCAAGACCAAGCTTGTCCATATTTTGATGGATTCCCTTGCTATTTTGACGGTTCAAATAGATAATCCCAATCTCACTGTGCCCCTTGGCTACCTCATCCAAAATTTGAATGGTCGTAGACTCAAAGATACGGAAATCCTTGTAATCAGGGTAACGCTCTGAAAAAGTCGTAATCAAAGGTGGCAAAAAGTCATAGTGCTGGCTGGCAATCGAATACTGGTTACCCTTTTCAGAAGCATTGAGATAGCGATTTTCAAAACTATCAAAACTGCGTACCACTTCAAGTGCACGCTCATAAAAGGTCATACCCTGACTGGTCAAGACAGCCCCCGTCGTTGTACGAGTAAAAATTTGGAAATTCAGCTCCTGCTCCAAATCCTTGATAGCCACTGATAGGCTAGGCTGGCTCACAAAGAGCTTGCTGGCTGCCTCACGGAAGGTTCCGCTGTTGGCAATGGCTACGACATAACGTAGTTGTTGTATGTTCATCTGTGACACTTCTTTCTTGAAAAATCAATCAATTCTATTATACCAGATTTTATCCTCTTTTGTTGATACTAAAAAGCCCAGGTATCCCTGAGCTTAAATGACTAACAAAGTAGTCTTATTCATCTGATTTATCTGTCAAGAAGTACTCGTTTTCACGTTTGTCATAGTCGAAGGTCAAACGAACAGTATCTACCTTACCATTTTCTGGATTATAATCACGGTAGCTAAGACTCACTGACTGAGTGAGATCGCCCTGTTCAGTTTGTGTCATTTCATGATAAGTGAAGCTAGCCTCTGGGTGTTTTTCAACCACTTCAGAAAGTCGTGTCCCCTTAAGCAAATCAGCTTGTGTACCTACAGCCAACTTTTCATAGTCATCTTTTGTCCAGTTGCTATGATAGTCATCGACTTCTTTGACCTTATCATAGTCGAAGGTTGCTGAGGCAGATTTCAAAACATAGACATCATCTTTTTTCTCGAAAGTCAAACGAACATAGTTGTTTCCATCTGTGTTTTCTTTTCTATAGGTAAGGTCTAGCAAATCTGGTTTATCTTCCTCGTAAGCATCACTATACTCGGCATCAGTCGCCTTACCATGAGCATCCAAGACCTCATCCAATGTCAAAGTACCAACCTTCAACTCCTTAAACTGATCCTCAGTCCAGTCAAACTTATAATTCTCATCGATATACAGATAAGCTCTATCGTGACCGTCACTTTGGAACTGCTCAGCATGGTTCATGACAAATTTCACTGCTTGATAACCTGCTCCAGCAAGCGAAGTCATAAAGAAGATAATTGACATGACTAGGGCAATAATAGATAGAGCCTTGCGTGTTGACTTCAGACTCAAGACCAAAGTCACAATAGCTAGAATGATAAGGAAAAAAGCAAAGAAAGTAAAGATAAAGCCAATAGGAAGCGTCCAAGACAGAATGACAAATAGAATCCCCAAAACTAGGATAATAATCGGCAAAGCAATATTAACAAAAGCATTGTTCTTGGTTACCTTTGGTTTGTAATAAGGGTTTTCCAAAGGTATCTGACTTGCCTTTGGAGTTTCTTTTTCTTGCTCTTTCTCCATATTCAACTCAGGCATTGGCTTAGGAGCTTCCTCCTCTAATGCCACCTGAGCCTCGTCTGGTTGCGTATCTGCTACTGAGTCAGCTGTCACCTCTTCAGTAGCTTCAGAACTATCCACCTGCTGAGCCTCAACCTGCTCAGACACTTGGGCACTTGGTTCCTCCGAAGCAATGACAAAACCCTCTTTCTTAGCTTCCATAAACTCCTCAGGACTTGGTTTACGTCCATTGACGTCCTCAAAGTGACGCACCCATTCTTCTCTAGTTGCCATAGCTGACTCCTTTATCTCTTTTTCTTTATTTTATCATACTTTAATCTCGTCTTATGAAAATAAGGTCGGATATAAGAGAGAATTTTTTGAGACTGCCTGAGGTGCTTAAGTGACAAGATATCTCATGAAAAGAGACGAAAGAAGAAAAGAAACTGGCCCCAAAAGTTAGATTTTTTCTGTCACACTTTTGAGGGCAGTTCAATATTAGTAAGACTAGTTTTTTATATTTAAATGTATAGCTATGTATCTAGTCTTTTTTAATCTCCAAACTAAGCTTATAAAAACTATAAAGGCTATAAGCAATTGCAATGATTCCCAAGAAACCAAAGTATACATTATCCTTTAAACTCTTCAGATAAATGCCAATTATTATAAAGAGAAAGGTATTGATCAAAATGACTAATCTTTTATTTTCTATCTTGCCTATTTTAAGTACCAATAGTCTAATAATAAGTATCGATGGAGAGAATAAAACGGCAATTATTATAAGTAAAATATTTTTTCTGCTAATTAAATTAGCTTTAATGTCTTTTTGGGATTCTTTTTCAATATTCATCTCTTTAAATAATAGTTCCAGTGAAACATTATCAGGTTCACTTTTTCCTAATTCCCATTTAGAAATCGTCTGACGAGTAACAAATACTTTATCTGCAAGTTCTTGCTGAGTCATACCTGTTTTAGTTCTATATTCTTTAATCAACGTAGCAATGTCCATTTTAATACCCCTAGCTTATTTCTATTCTTCGATAAAAGGCTCTATCAACAAAATTGCTATTAATATTATATAGAGAGGAAGTTTATAAATAAAGTAAGTAGCAACGAGTAATAGAAACAATAACATTCTCGTAACCCACGGATATTTGTTTGATAAACTGACCAATAAATTAACTAAAGGTTTCAGTATCAACCCCATTAATCCAAAAGCAAGCACCCATATAAAATTAGTTTTGTTTTTCTTAATAAATTGTAACATTAAGAATACCTCCTCAGATTTGTTACTTTAAATTTATCAAGACCCATGACTAAAAGCACGCAACGAATAGTAAAATATGCGCAACGTCCTTAGAAACTAGGATGCAACGCTCCAAGTCATTACGCAACGAGGAGAATATTACCTCTTAAAAGTACGAAATGGCAGTACATTAGAATCTAAAGACAGTGAAATTTTATAATAATTAAGCTGTACTATTTTAAAGTCTATATTTTCATAAACTTTTGTTTGTCTTCGAGACCAAAACGTTGGACTACGACCTTCATATTTTTGAAGCTTCTACTTTTGTAGTTACACTTTCATTAACTTTAATCATCTTTATTACGTTTCCATCAATCTTATAATTAACTTCAAAACCTGTTGGTCTTCTCTATGCACCTTACCCCTGCATCCTCCTATACTCCTTCGACTTCTCGCCATACCAGTCCTTAGCTGAGTAGCCAAACTGCTCTCTATATCGCTCGGAGTATTTGAAGAGGTAATAGCCTCGTAGCAAATCAATGGAAAAGACATAAGTCGCAAAGACAAAAATAGCAGGCATTAGGGGCATCAAAACTGCATCAATACTCCCTCTGATGTCGCTCCCGGTAGAGCGGTCAAACAGTACCAGTCCAGCTGTAATCCCCGTTCCTCCTAAAAAGACCAAGCCATCTGAAATTTTTTCGGTTACAAGAGCTACCATAGGGCTAAACTCTGTCTGATTTTGAACGGCTTCTCTCAGTTTACGGGGAACCGTTCGAATCAAATAATAAATGGACAGAAGAAACATAGCCCCCGATAGTATACTGACAATATTTCGTCGTGTCATCATCATTATACCAGCACATACTGTAAAGATAGCGAGTAAGACTACCATGTAAAAGTAGGTGCAAAATTTTAGTTTCATCGGACTTCTTCTGTGCTTTATTGAAAAGAAAAGATAGACCAGATACATGACTACATAGAAAAGAATGACTGACCACTGAATCCAAGAAAATCTTGGATTTTGATCAAGCGTCAATCCTTTTATAAACATGGGCATAGCAATGGAGAAGAAATAAATAACAATTGAAGTAATAAACAAGCCAATAAATCGTTTCCAGCTCCCTTTTTGATTGAACTTGTCTACGGTCTCCTTAGTAACAAGAGACTGGCTTTGCTCGAATGTATAATTTAAGAATTTCAATAGTTTTCTCCTTTTATCAAGAAAAAACAGGAAGGTTTCCCCTCCTGTTCCTTAATTAATCCTCATCTGGACCTGATTTATAAGTAAGGTAGAATGTATCTTCACCTTCTTTGGTATCAAATGACAAGTAAACACTCTTGAGTTTGCCATCTTCAGCCTTATAATCACTATAAGAAATAGTCATTTCTTTTTTGAATTCACCTTGACGAGATGTTGAAATCGTGTATTCTGCACTTGAAGCTTTAGGGTGATCCTTAACGACATCTTCAAGTTTTGTACCGTTTGATGGATCAGTGTAATCCCCCTTATTGAGAGCATCAAACTGTTCTTTTGTCCAGTCAGCTTTATAAGACTTATCAACTTCTACCTTATCTTGAGGGAATCTACCTGAAGCATATGACAAGATAAATGTACCATCATATTGTTTCGTAAAGGTTAGGTAAACACTTTCACCATAGTCTTTACCAGAGTAGTTCAACTTCATCTCATCGCCAGAGATTTGTGCATCAGAAGCCTTACCATAAGTCTTGATGATAGACTTAACGGTATCTTTACCGACTTTCAATTTCTGGAACTTAGATTCATTCCAGTCAAATTTAGCATTTTTGTCAATGTAATCGTTGACGTCAGTGCTATCACCTTTTGAATCAGATTTAGAGTCAGATTTTGAATCGCTGTCATCATTTTTCTTGTCAGCATCATCGTCTTTATCAGCAACTTTTGATGTCTTGCTTGAGCTTGTGTTATCACTAGCGTTTTGAGAGATTTGGAAAATCAAACCACCAATAGACACAAAGAGCATGAGACCAGCAACACCTGTTGCAATGATTGAAAGCAATTTCTTGCTTGATTTAAGGCTAAAGACAAGTGAAACAACTGCCACCGCAACTGCGAGGACTGTCAAGATGATGAAGAGCCAAGCAGGACCTACAAACCATGCCAAGACTGCAAAGATTACTGAAAGTGCAATCGCAACGATTGGCAAGATAAGATTGAAAAGAGGTTTATCTGCTGAGCCAGCTGCTGCTGGATTAGGAACTGTTCCAAATCCTTGAGCTGATGAGATAGGTGCCTTTTCAAACATGCTTGAATCAAATTGTGGTGTTGGTTGTTGCACAGGTGCTTCTGAGAAAGCTTCTGCACCAAATGGTGATTCACTGCTTGCTTGTTCTGCGACGGCATCCTCAGCTGTTTCAGCTACATCTGCGATGTCATCTTGTTCTGTGACTTCTTCAGTAGCAACTGGTTCTGGAGCTACTTCTTCAGCGACAGGTTCATTAGCTGGTGCTTCTACAGATGCTGCTTGAGCAGCCAAAGCACTTGTATCAAAGTCAGCTGCTTTAGCATCCAAAAATTCTTGGGGGCTAGGCTTACGCCCGTGTCCGACTCAAAGAGTTCAGCCCATTCTGCTTTAGTTGACATAAAAATCTCCTTTTTTCAAGAAATCCAAACAAGAGGCCCCTTCAGCTTAGCGAAGTTTTCTATAGTTAGAATTTAGACACCTATCTCTGATAAGAGCAAGTAGCATGCGTCCTTCCAAAAGTCAGCCCTCACTTTTTAGCCTGAGGCAACCTTTCCCTATATCTAGTCCCATGTTCATTTTCTTGTTGATAGTTCCATTCTACCATATTTAAAGACCTCTGTTAACCGTTTCCCAAAAGGTTTTTTTCTGCTACAATAGTAGGTATAATGCACCAAAGGAGTTATATATGAAAAACATTAAAAAGTACATTCCATTAATTATTGTACTTGTTATCGCAGGCCTAGGTTTTGCCTTTCGTGAGAACATCGCACGCGCCGTTCGTGGAGATGCTTATGTTGATAATAAGATATTCACTAAACAATTAGAAAAAGCCCAAAAATCTGGAAAAGATGCCTTTCCACAGTTGTCAGACAAGGTTGGTAAGGACGAAGCTGAAGTTATCCTCCACACTTCAAAGGGTGATATCACAGTCAAACTCTTCCCTACACTTGCTCCAAAGGCTTCTGAAAACTTCTTGAAACATGCAAAGGACAAATACTATGATGGTCTTACCTTCCACCGTGTCATCAAGGACTTCATGATTCAAAGTGGCGACCCTAAGGGTGACGGTACTGGCGGAGAATCTATCTGGAAGAAAGGTTTCGCTGTTGAGCCTACACCATTCCTCTACAACATCCGTGGCGCACTTGCCATGGCCAATACTGGTGCTAAGAATTCAAACGGCAGCCAATTCTACATTGTTCAAAACAAGGACGATCAAAGCAAGCAACTAGGAAATGCTGGCTATCCAAAACCTATCATTGACGCCTACAAAAAAGGTGGTTACCCAGCTGGTGATACCAAATATACTGTCTTTGGACAAGTCATCAAAGGCATGGATGTCGTTGATACCATCGCTAACCTTGAAGTCGATGACAACAGTAAACCAAAAGAGAATGTAACGGTTAATTCCGTTGAAGTCGTTAAAGACTACAAATTCAAATAAACAAAAATCCGAGAAGTTGATTCTCGGATTTCTTTTTTATTTAACAGCGGTAAGGAGATAATCACCAGTGTTAACACGAGCTTCTTTAGTCGTTAAGACATCATCAAAGTCAGCCGTATTGGTCACAATGACTGGTGTGATGACTGGTAATTTTGCCTCTCGGATAGTTGCTAGGTCAAATTCGATAAGTTTTTGTCCTGCTTCTACAACTTCACCTGCTTCCACATAGGTCTTGAATCCTTTACCAGCAAGAGAAACAGTGTCCATACCAATATGAATGAGAAGCTCTGCACCATTTTCAGTTGTCAAACCAATCGCATGACCAGTAGGGAAGACTAAATTAACCGTTGCCTTAGCTGGTGCGACCACTACCCCATCGGTAGGGTCAATAGCGATACCCTTACCCATAGCTCCTGAGGCAAAGACTTGGTCAGGAACTTGGTCAAGTGGGACAATATTCCCGATAAGTGGGCTCGCAATAATTTCTTGTTGAATTTCCTTAGGAGCAGGTGCAGCTTCTTCAGCTTTTTCCTCAACCTTAGCTGCCCCACCACCGTAAAGAGTTGGTACTGGTGCAAAGAGTTGGATAAGGAAGGATACAAGAGCACCCACAATGGCAATAATAATGGCAAAGATAACTTTAGAAAGGTTACCGTCAGGCCCAATAAGGCTTGGGAAGACAAATACACCCAGACCACCCATTGAATACATCTTAATATCTAAGGCCATCATGGCAGCCCCCATAAGTCCTGAAACACCACATGAAATGTAGAATGGCGTTTTCATTGGAAGGGTTACCCCATAGATAGCAGGTTCTGTCACCCCAAAAATAGATGAAATGAAGGCTGGCATAGAGATGGTACGGACTTTTTCTTCTTTCGTCTTAAGCATGATAGCCCCCAATACACCTGTTTGCGTGAAACATGGAAGGATAGCTGCTGAAAGAATCGTAGAACTTCCGTTTGTTGCCACATCTAAGATAGCAAGGGGAACAAGCGCCCAGTGCATTCCGAACATAACCAAGACTTGCCATAGGATACCAAGTACAAGACCAAAGACAATCGGACTAAAGTTCATGATTGCTTGGAAAAGACTTGTCAATCCATCAGAGAAAGCATTGGCAATTGGTCCCACCACCAAGAATGTTAATGGTACCGTAATGAGCAATGTAAAGAAAGGTACTACGAAGACTTTAATGACATCTGGAGTAATCTTAGTAAAGAATTTTTGAATGTAAGAAGCCACCCAGATTGCCAAGATAGAAGGCATTACTGTTGAGAGGTAACCCCCTGCAGGAAGCGTAAACGGAATAACCCCTAGAACATGACCTTGACCTGCCTTTTGAAGAGCTGTCACTAGCGTAGCAATATCAGGATAAACAAGTGCTCCTGCAACCGCAATAGCTGTAAACTCATTAACCTTGAAACGACGAGCTGATGTCAAGGCAATCAAGATTGGCAAGAACTGGAAGAAACCATCCCCCGCCGCATTCAAGATAACATACATAGGACTTGTCGCAGCTGACAGGCCACATGCCGCCATGATAGCGACTACCCCTTTGATAATCCCGGCCGCAGCCAATGGACCAAGGAAGGGTTGGAAAATACTTGATACCAAAGATACAAAGCGGTCAAAGAGATTACCCTTTGGTGCATCTCCCTCATCAAGATCAAGACTTCCACCTGCTGGAAGACCACCAACCTGGAGGACCTCCGCATAAACATCAGGCACATGGTTACCGATAACTACCTGATATTGTCCACCTGCCTTAACAACAGTAACAACGCCGTCACGGTTCTTAAGGTAGTCATCATCTGCTTTAGATTCATCTTTCAAATCAAAGCGCAAACGTGTCACACAGTGTTTCAAGTTATTGACATTTTCCTTGCCACCAACGTGTTTGATAATGTCCTCAGCTAATTCAGTATATTTAGCCATAGGGGCTCCTTTCTTGTCTAGGATCCTAGTTTTCTTTGAGGCTTTTTCAACGAAAAAAACCTAAATAAATACCAAGAACCAATTGGGATGAGCATACACTACTCCCATTAGTTTTTCGTATTTATCTAGGTTTTGCCTGCTGACCAGTAACAATCCTTTTGCTATGGTTCTATCTTATCAGAGTCCAAACATTTTTGCAAGCCCTTACATAATTGTTTTTTGTTTTTCGAGGTAAATTCTTGACCAAGAGTATAAGTCATGATAAACTATTGTTAGTTTATAAACTAACAGAAAGAGAGTTACACGATGAAAACAAGAGCAATTATTGAATTTAAAGATACATACGCTAGCATGGAATGCCACAAGCTTGGTTACCAAACCAAGGAAACTGCCTTGGCTATTATTTCCCCTACTGGACATATTCTATCAAGTACACCGCTTTTCAGAAAGGCATATGGTTCGAACACTGCTCACATCGACCAGCTTCCTTTCAATATAGATAATCTCAGTATCACAGCAAAAGGTCTCAGTAAGAAAGCCAAAGCCAACTTGGAAGATTGGATTGCCCATACTATCATTCTTCCAATGGACTATGATAAGTACTTTACTAAGCATCTAGAACTTTTGCACCTCCTAGCAGAATCACCTATCGTTGAGTCTGTCCAAGCCTTGACTTATAAGACAGTTAAAATCCATTTTTCTGAAGCACTCAATGATGAGCATATTCGTCAACTACAAGGGTTTATTCTTGCTCAGGCAGGTATTTATAGCTATATTGGGACATCTACAGTTTCAGACCGAAATGCCTACCAGGCTCTTGAATGGGCTAAACTTGATGTTAATGGTCGTTCACACAACGATCATAAGCCTGCTATTTTTCATCGTAGCAAAGGCCTCTTAGGTGGCTTCTTTCACCACGGAAACCAAGAAAGTATTGCATAACTAATAACTGGGACACCTTGTGTCCTTTTTTTGCAACAAAAAACTCACCATAAAGGTGAGCTAAATTGATTTATTTACTGTGTTTCCAGTTACTATAGATACTAAATACGACAATCCAGATGGCTGCTCCAATAGCTCCGACAACTGTTGACTTTTGCAAGAAGAGACAAACAAAGACGAAGATGAAGAAAAGGATAGTCAATGGATTGAGAATCTTGTAGGCTGGCATAAGGAAGCCATCTGCCATGAACTCTTGAGATTTACGGTACTTGAGATGAGCAAGCATGGTCAAGATATAGATAGCGATGTAGACCCCTGATGATGATGCGGTAATCAAAGCAAAGGCATCAGATACACCAGGCAAGACATTGATGAAGGCTGAAACACATACCACAATGGCTGAAACAATGATGGCACGTGAAGGAATACCATTACGTGACAAAGTATCTAGCTTCAAAGCTTTCATGACTTTACTATTTGGTGTTTCCTTAGCAATTTGGAAGAGGTGACGACCTGTAGAGTAAAGTGTTGAGTTCAATGATGAAGCCGCTGCTGTCAAGACAACAAAGTTAATGAAGGCTGCTGCCCACTTGATACCAGCCATTTGGAAGACCGTTACGAACGGTGATTCATTAACTGGAAGTTTTTGCCATGGGAAGATAGCCATGAGGGCAATGAGGGCACCCACATAGAAGATGACAATACGAATCGGAATCTCCTTTATTGCCTTTGGTAAGACCTTACGTGGATTCGCTGTCTCAGAAGTTGTAATCCCTACAAATTCGATGGCTTGATAGGCAAAGAAGACCATTTGGAAGGTCATAACAAAGCTTACCCAACCTTTAGGAAACATCTGGAAGCCGTGTGTAATATTGGCAAGGCTAGCATGTCCAGCAGGCGTTTCAAAGTTGGTTGCTACCATGAAGATACCTGTTGCGATAAGAGCAAGAATGGTGATAATCTTGATCATCCCAAACCAAAACTCAACTTCCCCGAAAATCTTAACCGCAATCAGGTTAACCGAGCTCAGGATAAGCAAGAAGACAATCTGAATCTGCCAGGCAGGCCAACTTGGGAACCAATATTGGACATAAGTTGATACGGCCGTAATTTCTGCCATTCCAAGGAAAATAAGTGATACCCAGTAAGACCAACCCGAGAAGAATCCCCAGCCCTTACCAAGGTATTTGGTAATAAAGTTGATAAAGGTGTGTTGGTCAGGATCCATATAGAGCATCTCACCGATTGCTCGCATCATAAGATACATGAAAATACCAGTCAGTATATATACTAAGATGATTGAAGGTCCTGTTAGGGAGAGGGAACGACCTGCCCCGAGGAAGAGACCTGTACCGATCGTACCAGCGATGGCAATCAGCTGGACGTGACGGTTTTGAAGACCACGCACCATCCCATTTTCAGTCTGATTGTCGTCGTCTTTATGATGTTGCTTTTGCGACATTTTTTTCACTCCAATTCTATTAAGCAAGACTCATTGAGTCCTACCATTTTTAACATAACTTATATTTTACCATTTTTTGCATAATTGGTCAAAAATTTATACAGAATATTCAGAATTTTACACTTCAAAACAAGGGCTTGGAAAGCTCCAAACCCTTGTTAATGGTTATTATGATTCAGGATCATCAAGGCTACGGCCATGCAAACCTTTTTCACGTTGTACTTGACGTAGTTTTTCAGGTGTCACATCGTTACCTTCTTCGTCCACCACTTTAATTCCTTCGATATGGTGACGAACAGAGCGACGGTAACCTTCAATGTATTCTTCACGAAGTTTTGCTTGCTCCACTTCTTCTTCTGGAGTCAAACCTTCGGTTTTTTTCTTTTTAGCAAGCTCATTGATACGAGCGATTTTTTCAGGTGTCATAATAAAACCTACTTTCTACCTGTTACCAG
>OGHJ01000698.1_pt1 | contig 45907 bp, 36 predicted proteins | sample 1571351 | NCBI WGS metagenome assembly OGHJ01 (sample SAMEA2582037, study PRJEB24529) | metagenome | biome: Human gut stool | place: China | collected 2011 | reverse complement strand
ACGTATGGAAAATGTGGGCACCGTACTTGTGAACATTGATTCCTTCAACTTCTTCACAATAGATATTCCCACCGATGTGATCCCGCTTGTCAATCACTTTTACTTTTTTACCACGTTTTGTTGCTTCGTGTGCGAAGATTGCTCCAGACAAACCCGCACCAACGATCAGATAATCGTACATCATAAACTCCTTTTTATAACTTAACTATTCGATTGATATAAGGGATTTTCATTAATATCATAATAATTATAGAACTAATAATTAATGTAAAAATAGGGAAAAATAAGTACGCCCCCACTATGTTAAACCCTATAAACTTTTTCCATATTTGCATAACATAGGTATGTATTATGAATACTCCCATCGTTTGGACCGATAAAAAGTAGATGATTTTATATTTATTAAAGTCAATAGTTAGCGTTAATAATGTAAGAAATAAGCCTAAGCTAATGACTTTTACCAAAAGAATATCATAAAAATATTCAGCAAAAAGATTATGATAAATAGTTTTTGCCATGAAAAATAATATCATTGGTGAAATCAATAACAAAAGCATGCTAACGACTTTCATCCATCCCTTAAATATATATTTTAAATTATCTATATCGAATTGCGCTACAAGGCCACCTAAAATATAGTAAAAGAACCAAGTCCATAGTCTAAACGTTTGAATAACATAAGTTTGCACCGGCATTTGAAGCAAAAAATTTACCAATTCAAAAATCAAACCAATAACTACTAGTAAAGATAGAATGTATAGATAACTTCTTTTTGAATGTAAAATTTTTTTCAAAATTGGTAAGCATAAATAAATTAATATCAGTGATCCAAAAAACCAAAATTGGAAGAAATAACCTTTTTGTATTAAAGAAGCTGCAATCTTTTTAACTGGATTAGCTGTAAAATCTCGTTTTAAAAGCCAAATGATGAGGTTCCATGAGCATACTGTTATTAAAATCCATTTTACCTTTTCCAGTATATAAGAGTATTTTATTTCACTTTTCCCCAACAATAAATAACCATTTACCATAAAAAACAAAGGAATTGAATAAGTCCCTAAATAATATAAATAGGATGAATAATTCCATATTCTTGTTTCCTTAAATCCTGGCATTGTAGTATGGAGTAGAACAACTCCTATACAAGCCATAATTTTAAGCAAATCTAGGTTTGTATTCCGTATTTTCTTCATTTTGATTGTTTTCCTATTATTTGTTTTAATTCTTTCACATCTACCACTCTCAAAACTAGGATGGCGATTAGATAAATGATCCCACCAAGCACCGCATACACGAGTACATTCAGGGTAGGGGTAAAATGTAGAAACGGTTTTACAAGTAGTAACAAGCCATACATCATAGCCGATGCGCATACAATTTTTGCCATAGATCCGATAATCGGAACTTCCTTGAGGTAATGACGGGTATAGTACAGTTGAATCAGCCATACTAAGGATTCTGTTAAGACGGATACAATGGCTGCGCCAATAAAACCAAAGTGAGGTAAGAAGATCACATTCAACCCGACACTGACAATAGCAGGAATGGTGGTGGATAGCATAAATTCTTTGTTCTTATCGTGAGGGATGAGAATTTGAATCCCCATAATATTAGTCCATCCGATAAAGAACATTCGGAAGATCATGATTGCGATGGCATAGCGAGCATCTTGGAAATCTTTTCCCAAGAAAAATTGAACAAAATCATCGTTAACAATCAGCATGCCGGCAATAATCGGGAAAATGACCAAATTGTAGATCAAAAAGGACATTTGGTGCATCTTATTGACAGCCTTGTTGTCTCCTGAGGATAAGAGGCTCGATACCCGAGGCAACATGACACTGCCCAGTGAGGTCACCAAGGTCAACAAAATATTGACGAGTTTTAAGGCCTGGTCATAAATCCCTACATCCTTTGTAGAGGCAAGAGCCCCCAGCATGGTTCGATCCAAGGTAACATAGAGGGAAATGGCAATCTGCGGTAAAAAGAGCAGAATGACCGGTTTTAAATGCACCCGTGCATAAGCCATATCAAAATGGGCTTTCCCAATGAACTCCCGAGCAGGTAGCCACATACTGAGCTGACCTAAAAGCTCAAAGATCGTTAGTAAAAATACATAAAGATAAAGATCATTGGCAGACTTAACGAACAAGAAGATGGAGATGACTCCAACCAGCTTAACCGTGATATTTCGAACGGTAATCTTACGAAAATCTTCCAATCCCTGAAAGAGCCAGGAGATGTCGAGTCCCTTTGAAACTAAACTGAGCCCCAAAATATAGGCCACAGGATTTTGCATGGATGGAAGCATCAAGCAAAATAAAGCATAAAGGAGGATAGAAACAAATGTCGCTCCCAACTGGAGGGTATAGATCCCCCAAAAATTCTTTCGGATGTCTTTTCGGTGTCCTGAAATCTCCTTAGTACCATAATTTGCCACCCCTAAAGTCGCTAAAAGGATAAAGTAGGTAACAATGGAGTTGAAATAGCCGTAAGTTCCTAAATCTTCAGAGCTAAATACCCGCGTCACATAAGGAGTGGTAATGATCGGCAAGATAATCACCAGCAACTGGTAGGAGAGATTATAGGCGTAATTTTTTAAAACTTTCATAAGTACAATAACTTGTTTTAGCCTTCCTTTGGATTTGACGAATACTCTTCTTTATTCAATTTTCGTATCCTCATTCAGAATAAACAGACGACTGATAAACAATATTAATGGAGAATAACGAAGAACCAACATCTGAGGATCAAACATGCCATGGATAATCATAATTCCTAAGCAAGCCAGTACGATATCTTTTTGAATAAATACAAAATATCGCATCACTTTTGTCAACGCAAATAACATAAATACACTGACAATTAAGCCATCAATAACCAATAGTTGAACAAAAGAGCTATCAATATAATTATAATTACTAGTAAAGTTCCCAAACATATCCAGAGTTTTAAAAGAAATTTGTTGGCCAAATAGAGGTACTCCAAAATTTCGAAAACCATCCACACTAAGACGCAAGCGATTATGCGTAAATTGATCGACTAAGTGAAATAAATTCCCAGATGAATAAAAACAAAAATACAAGATAATCGCTAAAGCTAAAATAAAACCATAATGTGCAAGTGTCTTTGTCCAGAAATTTTCAATGATAAACTCTTTTTTAAAGATTTTAACACTAAACAAAGCATAGGTTAGTATCAAAATACTTAAGTAAAATGGACTAGTTGTCGAAGTTTGTTGGTACATATAAATCGTAGCCAAGAGTAAGGCCAACAATTCAAGGTAAGAAATTCTTTTACCCCGGAACATCAGATAAGTACACAAAGCAAAGAACAATCTCTGTGAAGCAAATGATACATAGTTAAATCCTAGACTAAAACGGTAGCCACCATCTGCATTCATAAACATATTAGCAATCATACCTTTTTGACTGGCATAAATTGTCAAAGAAAGTACCAGGAATGTCGCTATAGAAAAAGTTCCTAATAATTTTCTAAAATCAATATCTCTAGCAGAGAAAACAAGGAGTAGGACATTTATATCCAACATCCCATCGCGATTTTTTGCAACTATAAACATTGAAATAAAAAATGCCGTTACTATTAATAATTGTTTCCAATGGAATCTAAAGTAATTTAGAGTTTTCGACAAGTTCATTAACTCTTTTATCAACAATGCGAAAATCGTAAAATAGAGTAGTGAACGATAAAGCGATAGAAAACCATCTAATCGAATAAAATAAGTGGTTGTGACTAACGAAGCGACAACAACCCATATAAACAAGGTGCATAAATAAATTTTTTCTGAGATAAAACGATTGTTCATCACAACAGTCATCCAAACCTTTCAATCATGATCATAAAGTCTTATTACTAGTATCCATAAAAACCTCTCACAACTAAATAGCGAATATCCCTATTTTATCAAGGTTTGCAGTTTTTTTAAAAAAATTACTGTCAGATACATTCTGAAATGTAATAACTGTCTAACGAGAGGGTGAAGAGGAGAAGTAGTTTTTTTTAGCAATGCAATCATCTCTTGATTTCTACACAACACCTCAACATAGTATCGTTTTTTAGAAAGAGACATCTTTTGCTTTGATATGTTCTGAATATTACTCATCAGGATGCGCGCCTTTATTTGCTCTATAAATTGATCATCATGGATATTCCAGCTTGTCATCAACTGATCAACTTTTCCTAGTTCTTCCAATTGATAGTTCATTCGATTAGGATTATACTGTCCCATCGCAGAATCTACCCTTCCTGAAATATAGACATAATAACAAGATTTTACCAAGAAAACCGTATTGACATGCTGATAAACATTCAGATTGAAGCGAACATCTTCTCCCAATTCATAGGATTCAAAGACAATTTGATGCTCCTCTAGAAATTTTCTACGGTAAATTTTATTCCAAACAGTATACATCATGTCTGTTAAACATAATTCTTGAAAAAGCGCAATAAAATCACTTTTGTCTTTTTTTCCTTCAGTAGGAAGAATTTTTGCTGATCGAGTTATTTCCGATAGGTTTTGTTCAATCGAATTATAGTAACTAAACACCAATAAGTCTAATTGTGAATCTAATTGACTTTCCACATCTGAAAATAGATTTCCCTCAAGATAGTCATCCGCATCCACAAAACAAATAAATTCACCTTGAGCTTTTGCTAAACCAAAGTTTCGAGCTGAACCGACACCATGGTTTTCAATATGATAGGCCGAGATATTTGAGTACTCACTAGCATAAGTATCGCAAATACTGCCACTACTATCAGTAGATCCATTGTCTATCAATAAAATTTCTAAATCAGTATATTCTTGGGCAAGTATACTATTGATGCAACGATAAAGATAGTTCTCTACGTTGTACACCGGTATAATGACTGAGTACTTCAAAATAATCCCCTAAATCTCTTACTTCATCCCTTGTATAGTAAAAGCCATCTTCAACAAGTTCAAACGGTATAACAAATATTTCATCCTATTTGGCAGGTATTTTATTTCACTATACATTATTTTATTTTTTCTTAATTCCTGATTGACATCATTTCTTATTTCAGCATATTGACGATCTAGCTTAGCTTTATACAAGCTAGCTAAAATATGAGTCAATCCATTTACATAATAAAGTTGTGAAATACGCAACTCTTCTTGATTTAATTGCGAACGTACAAAATCAGAATAAAACATTTCTTTATAAAACCCAAACATATCTCTAAACTTTTTTTCATTCCAAGACTGTGTAATAGAATGTGGGTTGTCGATTAAGTAGTGATAGTATTTTTGATTAGTTGCATAGACCTTCTTAGCCGCAAGAAACAGTTTGTAATTAGTGCCAAGATCCTCATAGTATTTCCCAATTGGAAACTGAATGTTATGATCAGTGAATAATGATTTTCGATAGATTTTATCATTAGCAAACCCAGTAATATAACTATGCTTCAGCATTTGCACAAAAGCATCTTTACCTTCAAAAACTTGAGTCACTTCTGGTTCTGAAACTATAGCATCTTCTTCACCCTTTACAAACTCACGATTAAAAGAAATAATATCAAACTCTTGAGATTCTAGTGCTTCTGCTAAGGCTATAAAGGTATCTGGTTCAATCCAATCATCTGAATCAAGAAAATAAACATATTCTCCTTTGGCCTGAGAAATACCCGTATTCCGAGCTTCCGAAAGCCCGCCATTCTCCTTATGAATAACTGATATAAAGTCATACGCTTTCACATAGTCATCACAAATTTGAGGCGAACGATCAGTACTTCCGTCATCTACAAGTAAGATGTCATAATTCTTCCATTCTTGAAGAAGGATACTATCAATACAACGGTTTAAATATTTTTCGACATTATAAACTGGAATAACGACGGTTAAAAGTGGTTTCATCGATTCTTTACCTAAAATTTTTATTCTACTCTTAATCTTCTCTTCTCTGATCTAAATGACTTACAACATTCAATAGTATATGGTAAATCTTTAAACAGTTTGGATACAATCCTTTTTTCAGCGAATTTGATTATTTAGTATTTCTTATACAACTCCGAAAAATTACGAATATAACTTTGTAATGAGAAGAGTTCTTTTTGGCGTTTAACAGAGGCCTTGCCAAATTGCTCTCTCTTCTCAGTGTTATCAGCTAATTCTTGGATGGCCTTAGACAATTTTACAGGCTGATTTGGTGTAGCGAGAAGGCCGTTTTCGCCCTCCTTGACCATCTCACAGACACCACCATGACGGTAGCCGGCTACAGGTTTGCCACAAGCCATGGCTTCTAGGACAACTGTTGGCAGTGGATCTGGATTTGTACTTGGCAAGACAAAGATATCAAACATATTATAGAGTTCTGTCGTCTTGCTATAATAGTCAATTCGCTTGATTTGGCTAGCTGCTGGTGAGTCTGAAATAGCTTTTTCCAACTCATCCACGCGCCACTCTTCCCCCTCAAATGCACTCCCTGCTAAAAAGGCTACTGCTTTTGAATTGGCCTGTAAGATTGGCGTCACAGCTTCTAGGAAGTCGCCTTGCCCTTTCCAGGCATTCACTCGACCAACCATACCGATAACCAAGGCATCCTGTGCGATCCCAAATTGATCACGGACAGCGCTAGCATCGATTTCATGATAGACGGCATTGTCGACCCCATTATAGATAACTTGAACCTGGTCATCTTTTACAAAACGAGACTGCTTGACGTGGTTGGCTACAGCATTTGAAACGGTCACAATGGTATCCGCATAGCGACCCATTAAAAAGTTGATGAAATCAGAAATCGCTTTAGGTTTGACGATAATTTCATGTACATGCCAAATCAAAGGAAGTTTTAACTTCCGCTTGAGGTAAATTCCTTCCAGTACCGCAGTCGTATTGTTGTGAATGAGAGTAATCCCATTCTCCTTAGCATATTGGGCAATTTGTTTGGAGTAACGGTTATAAGAGCCAAAGTACTCAAGGATTCCTTTTGGATTAAAATATTTCCGGCGCAAGATTGGATAATCGATAACTTTTACCTTAGCACCAACTTCTTCCAATGCCCCCACTAAGACGCCATCGTTGGGCAAGATGACATGAGCCTCAAAAGCATCTTTATCCAAACCCTTAATAAGCTCCAACAACACCTTGTCAGCACCATACATTTCGGCACCAGCATGGAGATATAATATTTTCTGCATTTCTAACCTTTAAATACTTTCTCGTAGTCTGTGACAATCTTTTCCCAAGTGAAGGCTTCTGCGATCCGTCGGCTTGATTTCTCATTGAGGTCTGCGATGGCTTGAGCGTCCAATTGTTCAGCCTGATCAATGACATGTGCCAATTGATCTTTCTTCCAATAAAGAGCCCCCTCTTCACCGACTTCTCGGTTGAAACCAACATCTAACAAGAGGTTGAGTTTAGTAGACTCGAGCGCCTCAAGAAGAGATGGATTGGTCCCGCCTACCTCATGACCATGGAAATAAGCAAAAGCATTCTCACGAATGTATTTAAGTAATTCTTGATCATAGACAGTCCCCACAAACTTCACTCGAGGATCTTGATCAAATCCTGTATCCTTGCGTAACTGTTCATAGAACTTGTTTTGCTCTACATTAGTAATCAGGACAAAATCTTTTTTGGAATTGGACTGCATAAAGCCACGAATCATGGCCTCATAGTTATTTTCAGGTACAAAACGTCCCACAACAAGATAGTAATCCCCTTCGGAGACTTGCTTGTCTGCAAACCAAGTCCCTACTTTATCGTCTTCTTTACTCAGGATAGACTTGCTTGTATCCGTTCCATAGGCAATATAGGTCGTCTGTGGCTGATACTTAGCGTAATCCTTCTGAATATAAGCCTCGATATTCTTGCTATCACAGATTAACAGGTCGGCATGTTTAACCATGAGTTGTTCCGAAAACTTCCAGTACTTACGGACTGGGAGACTCCATTTCGCGCGAAGCCATTCATGACCATCTGGATTGACCATAAGGGTCCCACCGATCGCCTTGATTTTCTTTTTAATTTTTGAGATAAAAGGACCAATCCGGCAAGCCAAGACATAGAAGATCGGAGCTTGATCCTTATTTTCTTTTGCGATTTCAATAGCCTTATTGAGAGCCGCAATATCATAAGCAATGGCACGCGCAGGACCGATATTAGGGACGTCAATATTGTAACAGATTGCTCCATTATGCTCGAAAGTATCTGCAGTAATTCCTGATTTTGCTGAATTCTCCCGCATACAAGCTACATAATACTGGATATTTTTATCTTGTTGGAATTCTGTCAACTTCTCAACAAAGGTCTCAAAACCACCATATTTTGCTGGAATACCTTTGGAACCAACGATATAAATTGATTGTGTCATTTTTCTCCTAACATGGAAAGGACGAAGTAGGCAGTCTCCTACTTCGCTCCTTCTTTTCTAAGTACAACCTTCACGGTCTTGAGCAGGATCTGAATGTCTCTCCAGATCGTCCAATCATCCATGTACGCAACGTCCAGTTTGACCACTTCGTCAAAGTCTGTAATCTCACTGCGTCCGCTCACTTGCCAAAGGCCTGTAATGCCTGGTTTGAAGCTGAGTCGGCGTTTTTGGGCTGGCGTATATTCTTGGTATTCGTCAACCGTTGGGGGACGAGTTCCGACTAGACTCATGTCACCGATCAACACATTGTAAAATTGTGGCAATTCATCCAGACTGGTCTTACGGATAAAGCGTCCGATTGGTGTTACCCGTGGATCGTTTTCCATCTTGAACATGCCACCTGTCATGGTATTTTGTGCCATGAGATCTTTCTTAATTTCTTCGGCATCCACACGCATGGAGCGGAATTTATAGAAGTTGAAATACCGTCCGTTCTTTCCGACCCGTTTTTGTACAAAGAAGGCAGGTCCGCCATCCTTACGAATCAGAGGGACTAAGACGATACTCACTAGTCCACAAATCAAGAGACCAAAGAGGGCTCCTGCAATGTCTAAGAGACGTTTAGCAAACACGTGGCTCGGTTTGTAGAAGTTGGTTGAGAAAGTGACGACACTTAGTCCCCCGACTTCTCGAACCCGTTTATTGCCTAAGGACGCGAAGTTAAAGGCATTGAGATTGACCGATACATCGATCCCCATACTCTCAAACTCCGAGACGAAGTCACTAATATTGTAGTCCTCACTTGGCAGATTGATAAACACTTCATCCACCACTTCCTTGGTCACAAAGTTCATCATTTGATCTGGCTGCACCACCCGTACACCAGAATGAGCAAAATCCGTATCGTCCATGACGGTGACACCGATCAATTCCCCATGATAGAGGCTGGGCGAATGCAGAATATCAAAGACTTTTTCCATCCGACTAGTCGCTGTGATCAGGAAAATCTTTCTCGAGCTTTTCCGCCGTGGGGAAACAGACTTCCGGTATCTCTTCAGCAAGAGATCCATGACATAGACAGAAAACGTATTCAAAAGAAAGAAGTAGATCATCCCCCGACGAGAGATGGAAAAGACCCCATCGAGCATAAAAGAGGTAAAGGTGATCCCAACAGCGAAAAACACATTGTATTTCAAAACCTGAAAGAGCTCATCCAGGTAACCCCTGCTATAAAAACGATAGGCAATATTGCTAATGTAAAAGGATACAAAATGTAAGAGATAGAGAATGGCGATCGTCTGTGACGTGTATTCTGCATCCTTAAAAAGGCTCACAATGTAAGCTGAAAATAGGACAGCCAAACTTTGAAAGAGAACAATATTTAGTTTTTCCAGTTCGATTCTTTCTTCTCCCATTTTCCCTCAATCCTATTCTTTACTTTTCCCGTACTCTCCGTAAGATCCGTATCCACCATACGAACCATACTCAGCTGCTTTAATGTTAAATTTATTGAGCACTACTCCCAAGAAAGGGGTGCCTGTTTGTTCTAATTGGTCCTTGGCCTTTTGGACAGCCTTGCGTCCATTGGCCCCAGATTCTGTGATCAAGACAGTTCCATCACAGCGTTGAGCGATAATGGCCGCATCAATCACCACCCCGATTGGAGGAGTATCGACAATGATGTAGTCAAAATGCTCACGCAGGGCATCCATCATCACGGTGAAGTTCTTGCTTTGCAAGAGACCTGTTGGGTTTGGCGCTACCTGTCCAGACTCGATAATATCCAAGTTTGGAAAATCAGTCGCATACAAGATTTGGTCCAATTGGCTACGGCCAGATAAGAAGTCGGTCAACCCTTGGATCTTAGTACGGCTACGGAAAATCCCTGTCATGACAGAGTTCCGGATATCACAGTCGACCAAAAGGGTCTTGTAACCCGCACGCGCAAAGGCAACAGCCAAGTTGGTTGAAGTGGTTGATTTTCCTTCATTTTCTTGAACAGATGAGATAGCGATGACTTTCAAGTCCACCCCACTCAATTGGATATTCGTCGCAAGGGCATTGAAGTACTCTTCTGCCTTCCGAATTTCTTGTAATTTGTTTTTTGAAATTTCTAACGTATTCATGCGATCCCCAGTCTACAGTTTCTTAATATCTGGCACAACACCAAGTAGGGTCAAGCCCATCAACTCTTCGATATCTTCTGGTCTCTTGACACGATCGTCCAAGACTTCTACTACAACCAAGAGAACCACCATCAGACCAGCTCCAGCAATGAAGCCAAGAAGGACATTGCGTCGGATATTTGGTGAAGAAGGTGATTGTGGCACTTCTGCCTCATCCAAAGTCGTGACATCTGATACCTTGGTTACAGAGATGATCTTTTCAGCCGCTACATTGCGAAGGCCGTTGGCGATACGAGCCGCTTCTTTTGGATCTCCATCTTTAGCCGTAATCGAAAGGATCCGAGTGTCGGTCGGAACAGACACACTGATCTTTTTCGACAACTCAGCAGGTGTCAGATCAAGTTTCAATTCTTCGATGGCTTGCGTCAAGACATTTTGAGAAAGGATGATTTCACGATAGTCTTTCACCAAGTAAGAACCTGCCTGCAAATCCGAGTTTGTCAAGGCATTGTTGTCTTGGTTTTGGCGACTAACCACATAAATACGGCTAGTACTTTGGTATTCTTTCTTGGCTAAAAAGGCACTGTAGCCAAAGGCTGCGATGGCAAAGACAAGAGCGACCAAAACGATCGAAAACTTGCGTTTCCATAGGGTCTTCAGCATAGCGAAAACATCAATTTCCACTGCTTGATTTTCTTGATTGTTCATTTCCTAATTACTCCTTCATGTGGATCTCTCCACCTGTTTCCTGGTTAGATTAATTCATCCGCTAACAAGAGTTCTTGATTGCTGACAAAGAGAGCTTGTGCTCGTTGTTCTCCGTATTCTTCCTTGATCAAGCGATAGGCTTCTGCCATGTATGGCGGTCGTTTATCCAGATTGTGCATATCGCTGGCAACAAAGTGCACCAAGTCTTTTTCTAAGAAGTAGCGAGCTCGTTTTTTCAGTTGTTTTTGCTCATCCCCAAAGAGGCGAGGCTTGAGAACGCTGGAACTATTGATCTGCATGTAGCAGCCCATGTCAATCATCTCTTGCACGCGTTCTTCATTTTTCTCCAAGCACTTGTAGCGCTCGATATGGGCCACCACTGGTGTCACACCTAGATGGAGCAAACGGTCCAAGGCCGTATGAATGTCCTTGTAAGGCGTTCCCATACTGAATTCAATCAGAGCAAAGCGCGTCTCTGCCAAACGTGGAATGATCTTTTCTTCCAGTTTTTTCAAGACATCATTGGTAAAGTAGATCTCTGCCCCGTAATGAATCGTTAAATCTGGCGCGACCTCTGCTGCAATTTTTTTCACTTCTTGAAAATTTTCAGAAATCTTTTCTTCGGGAGTTTCAAACATCCCCTTGCGACGATGAGAAGTGGAGATAATAGTCCGCACCCCTTGGCGATAGCTTTCTTCCAATAAGGCACGCGTATCTTCTCTTGTCTTTGGTCCATCATCCACATCAAAGACGATGTGCGAATGGATATCAATCATTTTTCTTTTCCTTCCATTACTTTTTGAATGGTTTCCTTAGCCTTGGTCAAGCTGGCTTGATCCAACTCCATAACATAGAGGTTGTAACCAGGCATAGCATAAGACGGCAAGTCATTTCGCCCTTGACCGGTGATTGCTTGAGAAGTCACCTCATAAGAACCACCCGTTTCTAACTGGGTATTGATCAAGTTCATCATAGTCGGCAACTGCATATTGGTTTGGACAGAATCTTGGAGGTTTCCGATAATCTCATTGTAGTTGCTTAAGACCTTGGTAGAGGTCAACTTTTTGATAATGGCCGCAATGACTTTTTCTTGGTTTTTCCCACGGTCATTGTCGCCACCTTGAAGAGAGTAGCGTTCTCGGACAAAACCGAGGGCTTGCTCTGAATTCAAATGAACCTTTCCAACTGGGAAATGGAACTTGCCATGCAGGCTCGTAAATTCTTGGTCATTTTCCACATCGATTCCCCCTAGAAGGTCAATCAACTTGAGGAAGGAGGTGAAATTGAGACGAACATAATAGTTGAGCTTGATATCATAGAGATTTTCAAGGGTATGGATCGAAGCATCCACTCCGTAGATCCCCGCATGGGTCAACTTATCATTTTGGTTGTTGCCACCATCTGCAATCGGTACATAGGCATCCCGTGGTGTCGTTGTCAATAGGACTTGCTTGGTCTTCCGATTGACCGTCATGATGATATTGACATCTGAACGAGAAACCGAGGTTACTGGGCCATAGGTATCGATCCCGCTGACATAGATGTTAAAGACATCCGCATTGGCAGACACCTTGCTGGTCGCTGCCACTTCTTTTCGGATCTTGTAGGAATAGATTTTCTTCAACTTCTTCGCATAATCGGCATCTTCAGCAGCGATAGTATCTTCAAAGGTACTGTTGAGCACCATGGCAGAAGCATTCCCTTCTTGCAGGCTCTTATAGGCATCTAGATAAGTCGGTGCATCCACTACAGAAATTTCCTGACCCTTGGTCTTTTTGATATTGTCCAAGAGGGCCGTGAGATTAGCTTCGTTATTGTTGCCCTTTGGTGCCACCACTTCCTTGATTTCTTTGATGTCTTTGATGTCACTGTCTTTCTTGACATAGACAGCCATCTCAAACTCTGTATAGTTAGAATGGCCGTTGACATTACTGGTCAGATTCAAAAGCTGTTGACTAGCAAACAAAACTCCTGAACTAGCCAATAAGCCGACAAGAAGCAAGACCAAAGTTGTTTTTTTGGCCTGATTTTTGATCACAAACCAAGCTGACAAGAGCAAGAGAAGTGCTAGTAGTGCAATCACGAGAACATTGACATAACGAAAAGCCAAGATGTTATTGGCCAACATGGTATAGGTCGCCCAACTTGCAGTCATAAGCAAAAAAATAAGCAATACGGAATTAATGATTCGCAATTGCCCCCACTTATGTTCTGAACGACGACTCCGTCTCCTTTGTGACATAAATACCTCCAATTAGTCCTAATCATATTTATTGTAACATATTTTTAGCAAAAAATGCATTAATTATCACTTTTTTGTCCATTATGGACATTTGTAAAGTAAGCGTTTTCTGAAATAAGCAAAATCCCTTGTATACTTATGCAGAGAATCCAAAAAAACCGGGTGAAAAACCCGGTTTTTTGAAGATCCTACAAAAGATCATCTCGCTTGACCTGCTCAAAGCTTTCCTCGCCGTCATTGAGCTTGTCCCAGATGACGACTTTTCCTTCTTTGAGGGATTGTTGAACATCAATGATCCGCTGGTTAGAAGACCCTCGGAACTGCAACATGAGGTTGCGTTTGCTCTTATCATAGCGGCCATCCACCAGAATATCAATCAGTGAGAGAAGCTCTAGTTTGTCTGGTGTCTCTAGCATCATTTCTTCCCAGGTGTATCCTGTCCAAGACCAAATATCTTTGTCGGGCAACTCTTTTCTCACGCGCTTGACCAAGGGCAGAAGGATGCCAGTGTTGAGAAAGGGTTCCCCCCCAAGTAGGGTCAAGCCCTGGACATAAGGTTGGGCCAGATCTGCCATGATCTGCTCTTCTAACTCTTTGGTATAGGGAATGCCTGCATTGAAAGACCAGGTCGCTACATTGTAACAGCCCTCACAGTGAAACATGCAGCCGGCCACATAAAGGGAGTTGCGGACTCCTTCGCCATCGACAAAGTTAAAAGCCTTGTAGTCGATGATGCGCCCTTGACTCAGTTCTTCACTCTTCCATTCGCCTGGTTTTGGTGTATTCCATGTCATCCTTCTACTCCACCTCTATCCAATACCGTTCGGTACCATTCCGCACATCCTCCAATTGGCCTCCATTGGCTAAGATAACAGCTCTGCTGGCAGGATTTTCCGTGCTACATGTCACCAGAGCACGATGAATGTTCTTTTCTTTAGCCACTTGCAGACCTTGATGAAGAGCTTCTTTTGCATAGCCTTTGCCCCTTTCAGAGGGACGGATGGAGTAGCCAATATGGCCAGCATAATTCAGCAATCCCTCATTTAGTCTCAGCCGTAGATTCAAAAAACCTAAAGCATGACCTGATTCATCAAACAATATGAACTGAATTGATGGAACGCGATTTTCAGGCAAATTTATTCCCATTTCTTTATTAAGGTTAGTTTCTAGCCACTCCTCATAATCAAAGTTCTCAGCATCCCAAAAGCCACCGTCGTGGGCCGACTGGGTCTCTTCGAACTCTGTCATCATGTTTAGAATGGTTTCTTTATCTGCTAAAGTTGGTCTACGTAGTTCCATCTTTACCTCTCCCCATACGAGAAAAGCGAGAGCGAACTCTCACTTCACAACATAAACAATCATTTTTAATAAAATGAGTTAATAAATACTGAATCAATAAGGTGACGCTTATTTATCAAACTTTTTTAAGAATCTACTGAGACTTTCCGCCGTGGGAAAAATGCCTGAAACTAACAAGTTTCAGGCATCCGGAATTATTGAGACCCTAGGCTCAATAATTAGTCATGGAACTTCGTAGAAGTTCGCTGACGTCCGTACCCACCCAAGGAAAGTCTCAAAAGTGAATTTCATCTTCAATATGAAGCGAGAACTCTCACTTTTATTTTTTCTTAGCCTTTTTTAAAAATTGTTCTCTCAGGCTGGCTACTCGGTCTTTTTTATTGATTCCACCCTTTGAATGCTTCTCGTGGAATCGTTGAACCTGAGCCTTACCCTTATCATCTAATTGGTATTTTCCCATAATATCCTTTTCTAATCTGTCACTTGGTGCCCAGCTGATTTGATCGTAGATCCATTCATGTGTTTGACCCGCGCAGCGATTTCCTTATGACGGCCATTGACCATGGGACGAGCTTGTGGGTTTCCGAGATAACCACAGGTCCGTTTGACCACATCAACCGTCTTAGGATCGCTATTGCCACAGTTTGGACAAGCAAATCCGCGCTCAGTCGGCGTGAAATCTCCTTCAAAATCACACTTGTAACAACGGTCAATCGGCGTATTGGTTCCGAGATAACCGACCCGGTCATAGGCATAATCCCAAACCGCTTCAAGGGCTTTTGGATTTTGTTGGAGAACAGGGTATTCACAATAGTGGATAAAGCCACCAGAAGCTCCAGCTTCAGGATAAACTTTTTCAAAATCCAACTTCTCAAATGGCGTTGGGTTCTTACGAACATCGTAGTGGAAACTATTGGTGTAGTATTCCTTGTCTGTGATATCCGGAACCTTACCAAATTTCTCCGTATCTAGGCGACAGAAGCGGTCTGTCAAGCTTTCTGACGGTGTCGAATAGATGGAGAAGTGGTAATCATACTGGTCAGACCATTCTTCCACGCGCGCTTTCATATCCTTGATGATATCGATCGTGAATTGTTTGGCTTCTGGATTGTGTTCCCAATTTGGACCATAAAAGACGGTTGCGACTTCATAGAGTCCGATATAGCCAAGAGAAACGGTTGCTCTGCGATGACGGAAGAGCTGATCTACCTGATCGTACTTGCCCAAGCGTTTCCCAAAAGCCCCATATTGGTAGAGAATCGGCGCATTGGCTGGTGTCGCTTCTTTGGTGCGTTCCACCCGGTAAACCAAGGCATCTTCAGCGATGTTCATCCGTTCATTAAAGATTTGCCAGAACTTCTCCTTGTCTCCGCCAGATTCCAAGGCAATCCGAGGTAAATTGACTGTCACAACCCCTAGGTTCATTCGGCCAGAATTGACTTCTACGCCATTCTCATCCTTCCAACCTTGAAGGAAAGAACGACATCCCATCGGCACCTTGAAAGAGCCTGTCAACTCGACAATCTTGTCATAAGACAAAACGTCCGGATACATGCGCTTCGTCGCACATTCCAAGGCCAATTGCTTGATATCATAGTTGGGCGTTCCAGGTTCTAGGTTGAGCCCCCGCTTAAGGGTAAAGATCAGTTTTGGAAAGATAGCTGTCCGATGTTCCGATCCAAGACCCTTGATTCTGATTTCCAAAATCGCCTTTTGGATTTCCCGTTCGAAGCGATTGGTTCCAAGACCAAAGCCCAGCGAAGTAAAGGGAGTTTGTCCGTTCGAGGTAAAGAGGGTATTGATCTCATATTCCAGCGATTGCATGGCATCATAGATATCTTTTTGAGTCTTGCTCCAAGCATAGTCCTCTTGCTTTTCAGGAAGCACCCACTCTTTGGCATCTGCCAAGTGTTTTTGGTAGTTCTTTTCCGCATAAGGGGCCAAGACTTCATCGATCCGGTCAGCTGAGCAACCCCCGTACTGACTAGAGGCTACATTGGCAATAATCTGCGAGATTTGAGCCGTTGCAGTTTGGATGGACTTAGGACTTTCTACTTCTGCATTCCCAATCTTAAAGCCATTTCTGAGCATGCCTTCAAAATCGATCAAACAGCAGTTAGTCATCGGTGTATAAGGGCTATAGTCCAAATCATGGTAGTGGATATCCCCTTTTTGGTGGGCATTGGCTACGTGTTTAGGCAACATTTTGAGACCAATAGACTTACCAACGATCCCTGCCGTCAAATCCCGTTGCGTATTAAAGACATCGCTGTCCTTATTGGCATTTTCATTGACAACCGCTTGGTCCTTGTTGAGGAGTTTTCCAATCGTAAAGTTGATATCCGTCGCTTTTGAGCGCTCAAAATCCCGCTGCGTCCGATAAGTAATGTAGCTCTCAGCAATCGCATATTCATTGGCTTGAAGCAATTCATGTTCGACAACATTTTGGATCTCATAAATCTTCACGCCATTTGGAAAACGTTCCAAAATCTCTGCGATTACACGATCGACAATGGCTTCTAGTTTGGCTTCCATCACTGGAGTGAGAGAAGTCACTTCTTCTGTCGCCTTCAACAAGGCTTTATAAATTTTTTCAACATCGAATTGAACACGACGGCCATCTCGTTTTTCAACAAAAATATCCGGGGCCATTCTCAGTTTTTCTTCTCTCAAGGTGATCATACCAAACATGCCTCTCTTCATTTATTTACATACAAGTTGTATTATACCACTCCAAAAATAAAAATCAATATCTTGTGGTGAAAATTCTAAAAAACTTTCTAAAACACAAGATATTGATTTTCTTAAGAGCGTTGATAGAGTTTGAAATGACGGTATTTCTTCTCAACCAGACGATAATTTTCTTTGAGCAAGTCCTTCATATTGGAGGTCAACTCCACCTGATTGTTGACCACAATATACTTGGGTTCAGACCGATCGATTTGTTGGATCACATTGGTCCGATTTTCATTAATTCCCAGATAAGACGTCGGGGTCAATAAGGCAGAAGCTGCCAAACGATCGCTTTCTTGATAGAGAGTAGCTGTCGTATCCCAAGCATAAATAGTATCTTTCGACTTGGTGTGATGTTTAATGTAGCTGGCAATAGTACTCCGTTCACTCGATTGACCAGACTGAAGCACAACATCTTGAACCACTGGATTCGCCAACAGATAGACAAAGGCTACTAGCGGTAAGAAAACTTGGCTCGTAAAGTAAGCGGCCCAAACTTCCTTGTTTTTCTTCTTCCGACCACGACGTTCGATCCCGTCGTTTTCTTCCCCATCTCGTGAGAACCAGATCGCAAACAAGGGAAGAACAAATGGCAACATTGGCAACAATTGGTAAGCGCCTTGCTCCGGAAGACCAATCGACACGATGAGGACTACCAGGCTACCTGCCCATCCCATAAAGCGGAAGATCCGGCGAGCACTGCTATTTTGCTTCGTAAAGGACATCAAAAAGGCAGAGACCAGACCAAAGGCCAGCGCCAACAGTCCATAATAAATGGCATTACTGAAGGTCTGTCCATTGCTAAAATTCAAGGCATTAAAGACATAGGTTACTTGGTTAATGGCATAGCCAAAAGTCTGATTCAAAACGGTGATATAGCCAATTGGATAAAAGACGAGTGAAAAACCAAGGAGAGCTGCTAGCAGTTGATAAAAGCCACGCGCCCATCTCTTCTGCTTGATGTTAAAGGCTGTTAATCCAAGGAAGGCCAACAAATAAAACAAGGCACTGGTCATCGGATCAATCAGGAAAGCCACAGCTGCAATCGCACCATAAAGGATAAAGCCTTCATCCTTACGATGCCCAATCAAATAAGCCAAAATGAAATTCATGCTGGCAAATAGGATTGGAAGGCTAAAGAGAGTCACATAAGTCCCTCCAAAACCAAGGCCTAACACCAAGAAATAAAAGAGTAACTGGACATTCTTCGCTGTATCTTTATCAGACACCAGCAAGCGCACAACCCGATAGAGGTAAGTCCCCGCAAAGAAGAGGGCAATCGCTTGAAGGATCATCAAGATCCAATGTCCACCAGCTAAACTTCCCAACCAGTTGATTGCATAATAGAGCAGACCATTGGTTCCGTAAAAATCACCAAACGGTACTTGACCCTTGGTCATTGCCCAGCCAGCATACAAGTTTTGAGATTGTTGATTGGTTGCAAAACGGGTTAAAAATGGCACCCCGACATGCAGTAAACTAATCAAGAGACTCAACACAAAAGGAATCGCTAGGGGCACTGGACGCTTGGATTGACGACGGATCGGCTCAACTGCCACATCTGCTTCTAGCTCTTCCGTATTCTCTTCTACCTTAGATGCTTCCGCTTTTGCCGCTTCAACTCCCGCCTTACGCGAACGACGACTCATCCGACTGAGCGTTTGCTCCGCTTCCTGTTCAGATTCTTGTGTAGGTTCTGCTACTGCTTCTGGCTTGGCATCACTAATTTCCTCTGATGCCTCCATTGCAACCGGCTCCTCCAAGACTTCTGCCTGCTGGCTATGAGTCGGCTCTTCTTCACGAAAGACTGATTTATCTAGCACTTCGCGAATTTCACGTGTATCCTGAAAACTGTCTCCCACGTGAAGCCCTAACTTTTTCGAAGTCATTTCTTGCTCTTTTTCGCTCATTCTTTTTCCTTTTCTTCGCTATTCCTCTGCTCTTTCCTTTTAGAAAAAAGCCCATTATCTTCTCTAGTATACCAAATTCTGCCGACCATGTCAGCCTCTTGCCACATAGTCCTATGGAAAAAGAGTCAGGCATCTCGATTCCTGACTCTGATTTTCGTTTTTATACATTTACAACATCGGTGCGAACAATTGCATAATTTCCTTGATTAAGCTTTGGTGCCATGTAAAGCGGAAGGTATCCTCTGTAATTTCTTGAGACACTTCAAAGATGTGGTCAAAGTCCGCTCGAATCTCTTTCAGAGCAGGCGTCCGATACATCCAGACAGCATTTTCATAGTGATGGACCAAACTGCGGTAATCAAAGTTAATCGACCCTACAACCGCCATTTCATCATCGGCAAGAACTTGCTTACTGTGGACAAAACCAGGTGTGTACTCATAGATTTTCACACCAGCGTCCATCAGATCCAAGTATGCCCCACGGGTTACGATTTGGATCAATTTTTTATCCGGAATATACGGGGTCACGATGCGAACATCCACCCCACGAAGGGCCGCATTGCGGATATCTTCTGTCAAATCATAATCGATGATCAAGTAAGGAGTCGTGATATAGACGTAATCCGTCGCCTGGTTAATCATATTTTGATAGACTGTCTTTCCAACCTGCGACTTGTAAATCGGTTTTGGTCCACTCCCATAGGGAATGTAGAGCCCTTCTCCTTCGACCGCCTTATTTTCAATATGGTAGCGGTCAAAATCCTCGATTTCCCCACGGTTGATGTACCAGTTCATGAGGAAGAGTCGCGTTAAGGCCTTAACAGCTCGTCCATCTAAACGAATGGCACTGTCCTTCCAGTGACCAAACCGCTCAATGTGGTTGATGTACTCGTCTGCCAAATTGACACCACCCGTATAGCCGATCTGGCCATCAATGACCAAGATCTTACGGTGGTCTCGGTTGTTATAAGCCACTGTTAGACGGGGGATCACCTTGTTAAACTTATGGGCATCAATCCCCATCTTTCGCAATCGTTTGGTATAGTTCCCAGCCAAGGTTGCCATACAGCCGATGTCGTCATAAAGGAGTTTGACTTCGACCCCCTCTTTCACTTTCTGCTCTAAAATCTCTAGGATACTGTTCCACATCAAGCCCTCATCAATGATGTAAAACTCGATAAAGATAAATTTTTTCGCCGCTCTCAGATCCTCTAGTAGTTGCTCATACATCTCCTCCCCTAGAGGGTAAAAGGTTGATGCCGTCCCATTGTAGAGATCCGCATTGTGATCCATGGATAAAATCGACTTGACCAAGCCATAAACCGCCTTGCTTTCTTGCTTGAGCTCCTTACGCAACTGATGACTATTGTCCTCTCGAAACTTCATGGACTCCATATTTTTCAGCTGGATCATTTCCTTTTTGGACAAACGTCGCTCTCCAAACATGAGGTATAAAAGCGATCCAAAGACAGGAATGACGGCAATCAAGAGCCAGGTCACCTTATTTTCAGGCGGGGTATTTCGATTAACAATAGCTAAGATTGTCGACACATATAAGAGCCCAATGACTGCAACAGATAGCCAATGAGGGAACCATCTATTGAGCCAGAAGAAGGCCGCAAAGGATGCCCATAGTTCAAAGCCCATAAACAAAATACTAAATCCATATTTGGACATTAATAGACGTAATTTTCGAAAGGTCACAGCATCCTCCTTTTTTCTTTCTACTAGTATACCAATTCTTTTTACCCGTTGCAACGACCAACCAAGCCCCTTCTAGACAAACAAAAAGAGAGTGGGACAAAAGTCCTAGCCTCTCAATTATTTTTGGATTGTCGAGCAAGACGCAGTGGTTGAGCGGGCTCTACTACGCTGATTTCGTCAGCTTTTTCAACCCTACTCAACTTTGCGGAGGTAGGACGACGAAATCGAATTCTAACGAATTACCGATTTCTGTCCCACTCTCTCTTGTCTCGTCCCTTATTGCTTGGTCAGGACAATAATCCCTTGATCATCCTCTGCTTGTTCCAAGTCTTCTAGCGACAACTGATTTCCTTCGATCCGATAGCGATAAGGCTCATCTCCGATACGCATGGATTGATTGACCGGATCAATACTAACCTCTTTGGCCTCTTCTTCTCCATCAGCATCTTGCACCGTAAACGTGCCTTTTCGACCCGTCACCACCAAGAGGATCGTATTTTCCTCGTCCTGTCCACGATAACTGCCATCTATGGACACCCCTTCTTTCTGTTCTTCACTCGCTGACGTCACAGTCTGTGATGAAGCAGACGTCTGTTTGCTCGAAGTCTGTGTCGCTTTTTCTTGCTGGCTACAAGCAGTCAGGAAAAGGGCTACTGCCAAGGTCATTATAGACATGATTTTTTTCATTAAGATCGACTCCTTTCGCCATAACCGTATACCATCTACCACCAGTATACGCTAAGAAAGTCTCTAGGTCAATTGTTTACCCCTCTAATAAAAATGCCCTTACTTCCGCAATAAAATACAAGGATCCTGTCACAAATAAGACTTCATCTGAAGGACTCTGATCCATAAATTCTTTGATATAGGCCTTGTAGTCAGCTACATAGGGCAGGTCTTGTCGGTCGCCTTGTGCCACCACTTCCCCGTAATGGAAGGTCGTCAAAATCAATTCAGCTTCCGGCAATCCCGCTTGAAGCGTTTGGAGCATCCCGCTATAATCTTTTCGCTTGAGGGCTCCAAATAAAATCTTCACGCGCTTTCCTGCTAAGCTATTGGCAAACTCGATCAAGCGCAACATAGCATGAGGATTATGGGCGCCATCCAGATACACCTGGTCGCCAAACAACTCTAGACGTCCCGGCCACCGCGTCTCTTGTAAGGCCAGCTTGACCTGATCCATATCCACTTCTTGATCTTGGCCTTCCATATAGAGGAAAAAGGCTTCTAGAGCTACTGCAGCATTTTCCCGTTGGTAATCACCCTTCAAACCCAGAGACGGCAAGACAAGTTCCACACGTTCATTCCAAAAACGGTCCTGCTCTAACCCAAAATCTTTCTGGAAGGCGTGGAGAGCCACAGCCAATTGCTCCGCTTTTTCTTGACAAACAGCTATAGCATCATCCGACAAGGGACCCACAACAGCTGTCTTGCCCTTCTTAAAGATTCCTGCCTTTTGCTGGGCGATTTCCGCAATCGTCCCTCCCAGTGTTTCCTGGTGATCCAGGCCAACCGAAGTGATCACTGCGATCTCTCCCGTCACTACATTGGTCGTATCTAGAAGCCCTCCGATACCAACTTCCAGCAGGACCACGTCTACTCCTTGTTCCTTAAAATACAAGAGGGCCATGAGGCAGATAATCTCAAAATAAGAGAGTTGATCCTGAGTTTGGAGTAGGGTCTGCTCCATCTGCTGCACCTCTTGACCGATCCGAGTAAAATCTTCATCCAAAATTGGCTGATCCCCAATACAAATCCGATCATGGATACTGATCATATGAGGAGAAGTAAAGGTTCCAACTTTCTTCCCATGAGCCATCAACAATTGGCGCAGAAAGGCGATCGTCGATCCCTTCCCATTGGTTCCTGTCACATGAAGGATCGGGTAAGCCTTATCCGGCCTCCCTAAAAGGCTCACTGCCTGCTCCATACGATCCAGTCCCGATCGAAAATTCAGACCGATCCGACTATTCATCCATTGCTCAATCTTATTCACATCTTCCTCCTAAAAGAAAAAAGCGACAAAACCTCTTCTGACGTTTGCGCTCCTTTCTTTTGTAGTTATTTCTTTCTCATTTTTACAGCAGGTCCATCGGACTTCCTGCTTTTTCTTGCTTCTTAAAGCAGGGCTAAAAACATCCACCGGATGTTTCAACTCTTTCTAGTTTCTAGGAGTTGGGCTAAAAACGTCCCCCGGACGTTTTTACTCCTCCATAAAGCTGTTGAAGACTTCTTCGATCATATCCCATTCTGCATCTGAGTCTTCTGGGATTGGTTGAAGGTCGCCTTCTGTTCCGTCTTCGTTTTCTGTAAATGAATAAGCTTGGATTTCAACTTCGCCGTTTTCATCTTCTTCTGCATTTGCAGGGATCAAAAGGACATAGTTCTTTCCAAATTCTTCTTTGCCATCAATGGTCAAAAGAATTTCAAACAAGGTTTCATTTCCTTGTTCATCCACCAATGTAATTAATTCACGTTCTTCATGGTCGTGGTTATGATCATGTGCCATACTATTCTTCCTCGTTTTCTTTCTAAAAATTGCGATCTAAATAATTTTGTAAAATAAGCTGCGCTGCTAACTTATCAATAACTTTTTTACGTTTGCTACGGCTAATATCTGCTTGCTCAATCAACATCCGCTCTGCAGCAACTGTTGTCAACCGTTCATCTTGGTAGTCGACTGGCAAGCCAAACTTTTCAGCAATCATCGTGCCGTAAGCCTGACTGGCTTCCACACGTGGTCCGCTGGTATTGTTCATGTTTTTCGGCAAGCCCACAACAAAACGGTCCACCTTGTATTGAGCTACTAATTCGGCCAAGCGCTCCAAACCGAATTCTTTTTTGTCTTCATCGATTTGGATGATTTCAAGACCCTGAGCTGTAAAACCGAGAGGATCACTCACAGCAACCCCGACGGTCTTTGAGCCAACATCCAATCCCATAATTCTCATTAGAGGTCTATTCCTTGCCCTTTCAAATAATAACGTACCAATTCTTCCACGATCTCATCTCGTTCATATTTACGAATTTGGTTCCGTGCATTATTATAACGAGGTACATAGGCAGGATCACCACTGAGTACGTATCCTACGATTTGATTAATTGGATTGTAGCCTTTTTCATCCAGTGACAAGTAAACATCTTTCAAGGTCTCGCTAATTTCCTTACGATTTGAATCATCAAGATTAAAACGTACTGTTTCATCTGTAAATCCCACAAAAACACCCTCTTTCCTTAGAATATTACTATTATACCATAATCAAGAGTTTTCCACAACGGTCAAGCCCTTGATTTTACAGCTTTTTCAAGCATTTTTGAGCTATTTTAGCTAAACTGTTTTTTATTTTTGCTCACTTGCTCCAGCATTGATAAGATTGTCCGCAAATTGACTCGGTGTCAACTTCAACAACTCTGGTAAGTGATTATTTTTGAAGTAGGTCATACCTTCGGCCTTCTTCACATCCATCGCTTCAAAGTCATAGGTGATCGTCACCTTATATTCATTCTCATTTTCCAAGGTCAAATCAGCTGTGAAACCTGGTACTGTCAAAGCTTCCTTAAAGGCATCATCCTTGTTAAAGGATTCTCTCAACTGCTTTTGTGCTTCCTCTACTCCAACCTGTTGGATCCCTTTTTTCATCTCCTCATCGGTTGCCGTCACATTGATGGTCTCCAATTTTTTAAAGGTATTCCCCACATAGGTGACGATTTGCGTCTGTTGTGTCCCCTTGTCATCTTTTGGAAAGACAAAGGTTCTAGTGATGACTTTATTTTCTTCAGCTTTTTGCAGGATACTCTTATTATCCTTTTGCAGTTGCTCTGCTTTTGCTTGGATTGCCTTTTGTTCACTTGAATTTGGCGTTTTCGCTTGTTTTTTTTGACCACATCCCGTCAAACACAAGGTAAGCGCACCCAATAAGAAGATTTTCCTTTTCATTTTCCATTCCTTACTAGTTATTGTTTTCTAAAATATTGTATCATAGATTTGGTAAAATGGCGCAGTAAACTGCTTTTCATTCCGATTTTTAACAAGAAAAAATCAGAAACAAATTGTTTCTGATTTTCAATCACTTTAAAGAGCTGCACGCATCCGCGCTTCTGCATTTTCTACATTTCGAACTGATCGTGGCAAGAAGGCACGAATATCGTCTTCTTTGTAGCCCACTTGGAGACGTTTGTCATCTACCAAGATCGGACTTTTAAGAATACGAGGTGTTTCCATGATGATGTCAATGACTTCATTGACACTCAAGTCTTCGATGTCCACTCCTAGATTTTTAGCGTATCGATTTTTTGAAGAGACAATACTTGCCACTCCATTTTCAGTCTTTGTAAGGATATCCAATAATTCTTCTTTGGTGATCCCTTCCTTACCGAGGTTTTGTTCTTTATAAGTTAGCTGGTGAGCGTTGAGCCAAGTCTTTGCTTTTTTACAGCTGGTGCAACTTGACACTGTATAAATTTTAATCATGCATGCACTCCTTTCGCTACACGATAATACTATCGTATTAAATTATAACACAAAAACCATCAGTCTAGCGACCTATTTTGAAAAAAATTAATCTTCAATTTCAATCGCGTCATCTAAATCTAGAGTTACTTCTTCTACGACAGGAGCTGCTTCTTCAGTTTTATCAAGGGTTTTCACTGCTTCGTCTTCTTCGATCAAACCAAAATGAACCCGAACCTTATGGTCGATTTCGTCAAAAATTTCTGGGTGGTCAGCCAAGAATTTCTTAGCATTTTCAGATCCTTGACCAATTTTTTCGCCGTTATATGAGTACCACGCACCCGCTTTTTGGATGATATCCAAATCTGTTGCAATCTTCACCAATTCACCTGTACGTGAAATTCCTTCTCCGTACATGATTTCAACCATGGCTTCTTTGAACGGTGGAGCTACCTTGTTCTTCACAACCTTGATCTTGGTTTCCTTACCAACGTTGGTATCTTTTTGGTCCCCAGTCCCCTTGATTTGAGTATTTCCACGAACATCTAGACGGACAGAAGCGTAGAATTTCAGGGCACGACCACCAGGTGTGGTTTCAGGGTTCCCAAACATGACCCCAACTTTTTCACGCAATTGGTTGATAAAGATAGCAATGGTCTTGGTCTTGTTAATAGAAGCTCCAAGCTTACGCATCGCTTGGCTCATCATCCGAGCTTGCAAACCAACGTGGCTATCCCCGATATCTCCATCGATTTCCGCACGAGGTACCAAGGCCGCAACAGAGTCGACAACCACCAAATCAACCGCACCAGAGTCGATCAATTTACCAGCAATTTCAAGTCCTTGTTCCCCTGAGTCTGGTTGAGACAAGAGAAGTTCGTCGATATTGACTCCGAGAGCTGCTGCATAAGATGGATCCAAGGCATGCTCCGCATCGATAAAGGCAGCAATGCCTCCTTCTTTCTGTGCTTGCGCTACTGCATGGAGGGCAACGGTTGTTTTACCAGATGATTCTGGACCATAGATTTCGATGATCCGACCTTTTGGATAACCACCAGCACCCAAGGCAATATCAAGCGCCAAGGAACCAGAGCTCATGACTTGTACTTTTTGCTCTGCACGTTCGCCCAAACGCATGATCGATCCCTTACCAAAGTCTTTTTCGATCAATTTCAGGGCATCATTGAGCGCTTTTTCACGCTCATCTCCAAATTTCTTAGAGATATCATCTAATTTTTTCTGTTTTTTCGCCATTCTTTTCTCCTATGTTTTTACTATACAGGAAATGCATGCAACTCACCGACGTTTTCCGTCATTTGAAAGGCACATTTCCCATCCATTTTTAGAATTATTCTTCATTTGGCACAAGCTTCATTATACCAAATTTTCACCATTTAATACAGCCAAGCGCACCAAATTAAAGGCATGAAGGACTGCAATTTCGCGGACATCCGCCCGGCTACGTCCAGCGATATTGACTTGGACACTATCCACTCCATTTGGAGTCGCAAGTCCGATAAAGACTGTCCCTGCTGGATGCCCTTCTAGACTATCTGGCCCCGCAACTCCGGTTAGGCTAACACCATAATCGGATCCTGTTAACTTACGGGCCTGTGAAGCCATGGCTTGAGCTGTAAAGTGAGACACCACTCCATGTTGCTCTAACTCTTGAGCTGGAATAGACAACATCTTGCTTTTTTCTTCCAGACTATAGGTGACAAAACCACCTGCAAAGATGCTGGACGCCCCTGAAAAATCTGCCAGAGTCGCTTGGAAAAGGCCAGCCGTCAGGCTTTCTGCAGCTGTAATGGTCTTACCAGTCCGTTTCAAGAGATCAAAGGCCACCTTGGCCATCGAATTATCATCCCCATAACCATAAAACAACTTATGCAAGGGTTGATGGTCCAGGGTATGGCGTGATAAGATTTCCTTTTCTAAGACATCGAGCTTAGCATCCGCTGAGGCTTGATCCTTCGCCTTTGTAGACAGACGCAAGGTTACTTCTCCCGTCTTGGCATAAGGAGCCACCGTCGGATCACTCTGCTTTTCAATGATATCGGCTAGGATCGTAACCAGCTGGCTTTCCCCAATCCCAAAGAAGCGCAAGACTCTTGAAAAGAGCTCTTCCCCTGTCGTCAAATGAGGCACCAATTGTTCATTGACCATGGGTTTTAACTCACTTGGTGGGCCAGGTAGAACGACATAGGTCACACCATCAACTTCAATCAAACCTCCAACCGCGAGACCTGTACGGTTTTGAAGGGGGATTGATCCGGCAATCAATTGTGCTTGTCGCTCATTATTGGGCGTCCGGACATAATCAGGGCGACTGGCAAAGAAGGTGTCGAGTTTGGCAAGCGCTGTTGGATCAAAAACCAGTTCTTTCCCTAAGAACTTAGCAAGGGTTTGCTTGGTCAAATCATCCTCTGTTGGCCCAAGTCCACCACATAAAATCACCAAATCACTGCGTTTTGAAGCTGTCTCAATGGTCGAGAAGAGACGACCTTCATTGTCTCCTACCGCCACATGATAATAGACATCAATCCCTAAACTAGCCAATTTTTCAGACAAGAATTGAGCATTGGTGTTGACAATTTGTCCTGTTAGAATTTCTGTTCCAACTGCAATAATTTCCGCCTTCATGGTGCCTCCCACTTATACTATTCGTAATTTTCATTTCATTTTAACACAATTTCCTAAATTATTTAAAAAACAGATTGAAGATAAAGTCCATTTTGGACAACTTTTTTCAATCTTTTTCTTTTAGAGTATAAAGTAAAAAATTCTTAGAAACACTATTACATCAACATTCCTAAGAGTTTTAACTACGTGGCAATCAACTTCTAAAGGGCTATTTTCTATTGTTGATAGAGCTTATCTATATTCTGAAGCAACCATATCGAGTGGTTGCTTTTTTACTACTTTCTTGATCTAAAAGCCTTCTTCTGACTCTAATTCTTGTTGTTTCCCCTCATCTTTTGTGATACAATAGCATCAATTTTTTCTAGGAGGATGAGATATGGTTTCTACTATTGGTATTATAAGTTTATCTAGTGGGATTATCGGAGAGGACTTTGTCAAGCACGAAGTGGACTTGGGGGTCCAACGACTCAAAGACCTCGGACTCAATCCTATCTTTTTACCTCATTCGCTAAAAGGCTTAGACTTTATCAAAGAACATCCCGAAGCTCGTGCGGAGAATTTGATTCAGGCATTTTCTGATGATAGCATCGACATGATTCTATGCGCCATCGGTGGAAACGATACCTATCGCTTGCTACCTTATCTTTTTGAAAATGACCAACTACAAAAGGTTATCAAACAAAAGATTTTTCTTGGCTTCTCGGATACGACCATGAACCATCTCATGTTGCATAAACTAGGAATCAAGACTTTTTACGGGCAATCCTTTTTAGCAGACATTTGTGAGTTAGACAAGGAAATGCTGCCATATAGCCGCCACTACTTTAAAGAATTAATTGAGACTGGTAGAATCTCAGAAATCCGCCCTAGTAACGTTTGGTATGAGGAACGGACTGATTATAGTCCCAAGGCTCTGGGAACACCTCGTGTCAGCCATGCAAATACAGGTTTTGACTTGTTACAAGGCAATGCTCAGTTTGAGGGAGAAATCCTCGGTGGTTGTCTTGAGTCTCTCTATGATATTTTTGACAACTCTCTACACGCAGATAGCACAGACCTCTGCCAAAAATACAAACTTTTCCCTGACTTGTCAGACTGGAAAGGAAAAATTCTCTTGCTAGAAACAAGCGAAGAAAAGCCTGAACCTGACGACTTCAAAAAGATGTTGCGGACTTTAAAGGAAACTGGTGTATTCGAGGTCATCAGTGGACTATTAGTCGGAAAACCTATGGATGAAACTTTCTATGACGACTATAAAGAAGCACTATTGGAGATCATTGATAGCAATATCCCGATTGTCTATAATCTGAATGTCGGACACGCAACTCCAAGAGCAATTGTCCCCTTCGGAGTCCACGCCCATGTAGATGCAACGGAGCAAGTCATTCGCTTTGACTATCACAAAGAAAGCTGAGATGAATTTCTCAGCACAGATTGAAGATAAAGTCCTTGGAACACAAGTTTCCAAGGACTTTGTTTTCAATCTGAAAGAAGTAATCAGACGATTACTTCTCTTTAATTTCTTAAATAGCGAAAATTGGGTAACAAGATACTCAAGATAAGAACTATAAAAATGCCCAAAACCATAATTGTAGTATAGGGATTAAAGCAGAGACTTATTAGCAAGGCAAGACTTATTCCAATCATTAGGTATCCCAACTTTCTCACTACTGATTTACTGCTCTGGTTATGATTTTTTGTAGCCAGGCCAATACTTTTAGGAAGATAATTTCCAATCACTAGAAAAATGAGTGCCACTAACCAAATGACAGTCAATCGAACTTGAATTTGGCCTCCTAAGGCAACAATCAATATAAGACCTTGGATAAGCACAGCAGAAATTGGGACTAACCATAGCATAAACTCTTTTAAGAATGGGATCGTTATTTGTTTAAAGAATGAAAAACAGAGATTATACATGATTAACGCAAGAAAAGGAAGTGCAACAATTGCTAAATTGCGATTCATAAAACCATTGGCTTGTTCTTCCACATTAAAATGGATAGCCACCCGGTTTGGGAGTTGATTGTAAAAGACTAGTCCGACAATAACCGGTGTGAGTATTACTAGATTGCCAATGACTCTTTGCATATTATTTTTCATCTTCTTTTCCTCCAAGTGACTGAATCCAGGTTAGAATTTCTTCAAAAACAGTCAAGTTCAAACTATAGTAAATAAAATTCTTCTGCTTTTCTTCTTCAATAAGTCCTGCTTTTCTCAAGGTAGACAAATGATGAGAAACTGTTGCGGGAGCCAAGTCAAACTGCTGGCTGATTTCACCTGCAGACTTGGGCCCAGACTTTAGATAGTCTAAAATTTCTCTCCTCACAGGGGCAGAGATAGCTTTAAGTGTTTCTGATAATCCCATGACTTCCCTCCTTCTTCCAAATTTTGCTTGTCAGGAGTCCTACACCTAGAACATAAATAGCTAAAATGGCTTCGATTAGTAAGAGATTGCTAACTATTCCTTGTTGATAAGCACCTGCCAAAAAATCGATGGTAGCATGAAGTAATATCGCCACAAAATAGAATGAGAGCTTATGCTTAGTGACTGCTAGAAAATCCCAAGCTGTAAGCAAGACTTGTAGTAGTAAGGCAACTAGTCTTTCAAAGAGAGACATAACAACAGCAAAGCCTGTTAATTGTTTGACCTGACCTACTAGAAGTGAAGGTAACTGACTGGCCTGACCTGAATGGATGGCCTGTAAAACAATTATGTTAGTGAGTAAGCCCATCACTCCAATCAAGATAAATTCACTAAGACCATGTCCAAAACCGTAGGCTACAATATCAGACGTCATCAAACTTCTTTTCTTTTCGAGAATCTTAAAAACCAAATAGCGTGTTGTTTCTTCAACAAGGCCAGCCATAAATCCTCCATAAAGAATGGGCAACCATTTAGAAGAGTGAGCAAGACCAGAAAGAGCCACAGCATTGATAGGTCCTTCAATCATCATGACAGGTAAGGCAAAACCAATCAGACCTACTAAGAAGAGCTTGATTGAAAATTGCCATCTTTTCTTCAGAATGATAAAACTAATGACGGCGATAACTAACATGGTAAGAATTGTCATAAAAAGGAATGTTTCCATTTGATTTATCCTTTCATTGAAACGGAGCATCAATACGACTTGAGTCAGAATACCTATTTCCATACTTTTCGAAATAGATTCTACGCTTTTCTGAAAGCACTGTCAAGACTATTTCGAAAATAATCTAAATAGGAGCACAAAAAAGACCGTTTTCACGATCTTTTTTGTCATTTTAATTATTAAGCATCACAAACAGATAAATCATCTCAAAAACATGGCGATTGATGACAATCCTATTGCTAGATTAGCGTTACGTTCTGATTCATTTTGGAATTCTGTGAGTGTCTTACTCAATTCACTCAATCCTGAACTCAGTGAAATCCCTTTAGAAAGATTGTCGACAGCTAGAACTTGAATAGCTCTGCGTAACTCTGCAAGAAGTTCACCATTATCCTTCTTTCCAACTTCTATTTCGTTTTTAAACGTTACGAGCAAGTTTCTCTCTTCTTCAGTTGTTTCTGGATTTAGAATCAGATTATAGATATTGTTTAAGATATCTTCAATTTGGATATTATTACTTTTTGTCAACTAGAACACTCCCTAAATAGATCCTGCTTTTCTCAAGGTAAACATTTGATTTATACTATCATCGAATTCGGAAAGAAATGCTATCTTGGTGAGCACACCTATTTTCTTTTTTTGAAAAATATTCTACGCTTTTCATAGACTACTGTCAAGACTATTTCGAAAAAATCGAAATAGAGATACAAAAAAAGACCGTTTTCACGATCTTTTTTCTTGAGAATTTTCCCTCATTCTCGTCTCTGTGTTCTCTGGACAGTCACTGGGCCTACTACTGCTTATCTTCCTGGGACATATTCGCCAGTGTTGGCATCGTAATAACGGCGTTGGCCATTGACTGTGACGTAGGCTCCTTTAACTTGGCGACCTGATTGGTCAAAGTAAAGGTGTTGGCCATTGATGACTTGTTCGCCTGTTACGGCATAGCCATCAGCTCCGAAATAAGCCCAAACGTTTGGCTCGATTTGAGCAAAGCGGTTGGTTACAGGTTGACCATCGTTTTCGTCATAGTACTTGTAACGACTACCGACCTTAACGGCTTTGCCCTTGTATTGGATACCATTTTGGTCAAAGTAGTATTCCTTGCCATTGATAGTCCACTTGCCTTTAAGGGCTTGGCCATCAGTATTGAAGTAAGACCATTGGTTTGGTGCAATCTCAGCAAAGCTGCTTGTGACAAGAGCTCCACTGTGGGCATCATAGTAATAAGTCTTACCATCTTCAACAATGGTTTTACCCTTGACTTGGATACCATTTTTATCAAAGTACTTAAGGTATCCATGATCAGCACGAACTTGGCCGATAGCCAGTGAACCGTCTTGTTTGAAGTACATCCACTGGTCATCACCAACTTGGAGGTAGCGTCCGCTAGCAAGAATACCTGATTCTGGCTCATAGTAATACTTAATGCCGTTTTCCTCGATAATTTCACCCTTAGCTTGGCTACCATCTTCCTTGAAGTAATAGAGGTGACCATCAATGTATTGGCGTCCTGTGACACGGTTACCTTCTTTATCAAAGTAGTTCCATGCCTTAGTTGCTGGGTTGTAGACAAAGATGCTACGTCCGATTTCGCCTGCTGGTGTGATGTAGCGAGCCTTACCATTTTCAAAGATAATAGAATCTGCACGATTGCTGTAGGCCGTACCGACACTACCATCTTGGTTAAAGTAATAAGTCTTACCGTCAATGACACGTGAGCCAGTCACAGTGTTACCATCAGCGTCAAAGTAATAACGTTTACCTGTGCTGCTGTCTGTCGCAAAGACGTTACGTCCCATGTCACCAGTTTCAGCAACATAGTAATGCAATTTGCCATCATCTGTACGAACAACGCGATCCTTAGCCTGGATACCCGTTTCACGGTCAAAGTAGAAATGGTGGCCACTCCAATGAAGGTTACCCACTACCATTGTTCCTTGAGTCGTAAAGGCACGGACCTGCTTATGCTTGTCATCAAAATCAACGAAGGCATTCTTAACCATGGCACCGTCTAGACCGTAATAGTAGGTATAGCCGTTGCTAGCACGACGAAGGGCGTTACGCAATTGGATACCATTGTCAAAGAAATAGTAATCCTTGTTATTGATGTTTTGTGCACCCTTGGTCATCTTACCGTCACCACCAAAGTAATACCAGTTACCGTTACCATCTTGAACAAATTCATTCTTAACGGTTTGATTATCACGTAGGAAGTAAACATCTTGTCCACGACGTTGGAAGACTTGAGTGCTTGTGATGGCACCAGCATCACGAAGTGGTGTTGGCAAGAGTTGGCTGTTGACTGATGTATTAAAGTACTGGTTGGTCTTGTCATCACGAAGGACAAAATTGATACCTCGTCCAAGGATGTTAGTTCCGTTGAAGTACTTAGCAGACCATTTGGTAATCTTTTCATTCGTAGGCAACTGTTTTCCATTTGAGATTTGCACACGGTTGAAAATAGATGGGTACTTAGCTTTAAGCTCATCAAGGAAGGCACCACCGTATTTACCTTGATAGTCTGTACCATCTGTACGAGTATTAGCCACATAGGCTTGGTCCACAATTTGATAACCTTGTTGGTGATAACCGTAGCCGTTAACACGTGTCGCATTTACCACTTCTTTTCCTGGGAGGTTATAGATTTGGTCTGGTACCCAGTCAGCAATGGCTTGAATACCGTCTTTATGGAGGGCACGAAGAACGTTAAGGAGGTCCTCAAGTGATCCGTATTTATTATTTTGACTCAAGGCCATATCGTAACGGTCATCAAAGGCATAACCATTATCAATTATTGAGTCAAGGAAGGTGCCATCCTTACTTGAAACGTACTGTGGTGGAAGTCCGACTGACGTGATCCCCCAAGCTTTGAGCAAGTCAGTGTTCTTAGCCAAGACACGGTTCATGTAAAGTTCAGGTTGATCGTCCGCAAAGGCTTGGAAGTTTGAGAAGGCTTCATACATGACTTGCGAATCAAGGGCTGCTGAAGACTTGTAAACTTGACCGTCGCTATTGGCACGATTACTTGGCTGTGTACGTGCATCTTGATTAGCCTTAGCTCCGTATGGTACCCAGACACCGAGGTAACCTGAGACTTGGACATTTTCTACACCGAAAACATCGTTGGCATTGAAGGTCAAGTTCCCATTCCAGTCAGTACGTTTCAGAAGGTTTTTAGGCACATCAGAATCGTTGAGGTAGGTTGCTATACCATCCTTTGTCGTCAAAAGCAATGGTCGATAAAGCTGATTACGGTGAGCTCTACCCATGTTCATCGTTACAGTTTCATTGCTACCCAAGCGGAAATCATAGTTGTTGGTCATGATGACACCCATACCTTGCGTACGAGTTTCAGAAGTTCCCAAATCAGTTCTGTTATTGGCACCTTTACCATAACGAACTGATGTCAAGAGGCCGTCATTTCCGACTTTCTTCACTTCCATGTCTTGACCACCAGCTACATACTTGATACGGGCACGCAAGAGGGTGTCGATGGCATCAAAGTAAGGCGTCTTCTTAGCCATGTAGTGACCATCTTCACGGTAGAGGTCTCCGTAATAAACACGTGTTACAGAGTCCTTATTGGTCAACATGAGGGCATAGACAGATGGCAAGTTGTATGACGCATAAGTCTTGTGAGCCTTATCAATATCCTCATTGTAAATCTCGAAGGCTTTCTTGATTTCATCACGTGTGAAATTATAACCAAACAAATTTGGGTTAATACGATCACGAATGATACGTTGAATAATGGTTTGAGCTTCTGTATCATGGGCACGGGTGAAAATATAGTTTGCCATACGTTCACCGTTTTTATCGTTGGCACCTCGTGGGTTCAAACTACTGTTGATGAAAGCAGTCATGTCTCCAAGCTGCATACGTGTATTTTTATCACGCATCAAGAGGTTGGTGAGGGCATTACGAAGGGCATTGTCAATCGGAAGTTGTGCTCCCTTAGTGTCCTTGTTGTAGTATGGGTCGTTGGCAGACCAAGCTTCCAAGTATGACAAGTGCTTGATGGCATTGGCTTCAGACTTGTCAACACCATAGGCTGCTTTGAAGTAGTCTGATGCGATTTGGAGCAGGTCGGCATCCACATTGTCCAAGGCATCGACACGCAAACCGTCAAAGTTGGCAGTTGGGTCATTAGCCATGATGCTTCCGATATTCATCATAAAGTGGAGCCAGTTAAGTTGCTCTGCCTGAACAGCTGGGTTTGAGTTATCAATATCGTTGGCAAGCAAGAACTCAAGACCACCGATAGAATTATCCTTGAAGTACTTACGTGTACCCGTCTGGTTAGTCGGTGTGCGGTTTAACAAACGATAGTCAGAGTTGGCGTGGCTGGTACGGTTGCCAGTATCACCCTTACTGTTGTTAAAGAGCAACTGTCCGCCTTGCAAGTGGTCGTATGAACTATTTTCAGTGCTACTATTCCAACCTGGCTGTGTCTTGATGAACTGGTCGATACTTGTACGCAACCAGTTGGTATTGCCCTCACGCGCGATACGTTCTTCAATCTTAGTCTGAACCGCTTTAGCAGCTTGGTCTAGACTTTCCTGGCTAGAGTTGGTTGAAAATGACCCTGCACCAAGACCTTGATTTTGCATGTAGTTAAGGTAGTTGACCTGAGTAGACTTGTCAGGCCACCAAACCATCAAGAGAGGACGTTTGTCAGCTTCAGTTGAAGCTGTCCAAGTCTTACCATCCTTGAGAATGCTCTTTGGACGGTACCAAGCATCCGCTGTGATGAAGGTGTCAAGTTGGTCCAAAGATTTGTCATCGTTTTTGTAGAGCTGGTTACCAGATGAAAAATCTACGGTTGCCTTGATAGGTTCTGTTGAAAATTCATCCTGTGACTTGGTCGTAAGAGCCCCTGTTTCGGCATCAAAGTAATATGACTTCCCATCTTGCTCAAAGACGAAGTTCTTACGCACACTACCGTCACTATTGACATAGTATTGTTTGCCGTTAATCCATTGGATACCAGTCGCTGTATTGGTATTGGCTTCACGAGTTTCTGCCAAGGCACGACGACTACGTGTACGAGCTTCTGTATTTGCCGTATCAGTTGTTGCTGCACGGTCTGTAGTAGCTGTTGCAGTCGCATTATTTGTATCTGTCGTTGTAGCACTCGTATCAACTGCAGCTGCTTGCACATTTGTACTTGGTGCTGCTTGACCTGAGTTAGTATCAACTGTCGCTGTGTTTGCAGCAGGTGCCGCTGCCCTATCTGTAACATCGGTTGTCGTGCTAGTCGCATCTGCGACAGGAATAGCCACGCTCGCAGTATTAGCATCTGCTGAGATAGTTGGTGCTACTGTAGTTGCTGCATCATTAGTTGTGGCAGGTGTCTCTTGAAGCAAATCCTGACTGCTATCACCCGATTGATTCGCAGGATTTTGCTCATCGGCCTGAACCTGTTGATCCGCCAACAAGGTTCCACCAGCAACAGTAACCATTGAGAGTGCTGTTACCCCAATTGTCACCCAATTCTTCTTCACTTTATGCATTTTAAAGCGTACTTTTTGTTCCATATTATATACCTTTTTCCCTTATATTATTTCTATCATAAGCTATTTGACAAGGGAATACAATTACACAACTATAATGTCAGCTTAATGTATAGCCCCTGGTTTTCTAAGAAATCAGGCTCAAATGAATGGTAGAGTAAACGAGGAATTGGTAACTAACGGTATCATTAGGTTATAGCCCCTCCAAGCACTCCTTGCACCCCAACAATCTTAATTTATTTTTAAATAAAAAAACCTTCATTTCTAAGATGAAATAAAGGCTTTGTGGGAGGTATTAGCGAATAACTGTGAAAGTATGTGTGGCTAATGGGTTAGGAGGTTGCGCTGCTTTCCATGTTTGGTAGTCCGAAAAACTCTTGATTGGTGTTTTTAATCATTTTCCATGTACTACCACCTAGTAAAAAAGGCACCTATGGTCTCAATAATGGCATAGAGGAATGCTTTTTTACGTGTTCTGGAATCTGTTTTATAAAAGTAATAATTCGAAATTAAAAGAAATAATATGACAATGATAATCCAAGCCAAGATAAGCATGATTTTCCTCCTCTAAAAAGCCAGTTACACCTTGAGTTTAACGAAGATAGTTCCCCCATAACTCCCCCCAACTCTATTTTCCTAAATACAACTATAATACCCATTATAACACGGCTATGGCTCCTTCTTTTGAATATGAGGGATAAATTATTAGGATTAAGCATGAAAAAGCATCTGAACGAATACCAAAACGTTATCTTCACTAAAAAAACCAGCTAATGCTGGCTTTTTTGTCTATTTAATCATCCAGAGTTCTGATAGGAAAATAATAATAGTAATTTATATAGGAAAAGGAAAAATTCGCTCTAGATTTTTAAAGTACATATTAATTAACGACGCTGTCTCAATTCACCAGTTTTGGCATCACAGAAGAGGCGTTTACCACCAACATAGACATAACGTCCTTTAACTTGACGACCTGAACCGTCAAAGTAAAGCTGTTTGCCATTGATGACCTGTTTCCCAGTCACTGCTTGACCTGCTGCGTTGAAGTAATACCAGCAACCACGTCCAGCTTCGACAAAGCGATTCACCACTTGTTCACCAGTGTGGGCATCAAAGTAGCATTTCTTACCTTGGACAGTAAGCAATTTACCTTTGACTTGAGCACCATTGCTACCAAAGTAGTAAACTTTATTGTTAATATTTTGAAGACCTGTCACTTTGTGACCATCTTGGTTAAGGTAAGCCCATTGGTTAGCCGCCATTTGAATGAATTGGTTGATGACTGCTTGACCAGTGACGGCATCATAGTAACGTCCTTCAGCCCAGCCACCTTTTAGCTGGCTATGGTCTTTGTTGAAGTAATAGAGTTTACCATCAATCACTTTGGCACCTTGAACGAGGCAACCAAAAGCATCCGCATAATACCAGTTGTTGTTTTCAAAGATAAAGCGTGACACAGCCATTTCACCTGTTTGGGCAGAAATGTAGTATTGCTTGTTGCCTTGTTGCATCATCTGACCTTTGATTTGACGGCCTTCTGAGTCAAAGCAGTATTCTTTACCATTGATGATACGTTTTCCTGTCACAGCGTAACCATGTTCATCAAGGTAGTACCAAGCTTGGTTTTCTTTATTTTGAACAAAGGTATTTACGGCCATATTACCAGTATCAGGGATGAAGTAACGGATACGGCCATCTGAGAAGCGAATAAATTTGTCTTTAGCTTGGATACCTGTTTGTGTATCAAAGTAGAAGGTTGTGCCACACATTTCAAGGAGACCAGTAGCCATGTGACCATAACAGTCGAAATAGCGGACATCCTTACGATAACCTGCAAAATCGTAGAAACCGTTGATAGCTTTCACACCGTTTTTATCGTAGTAATAAGTGTAGCCATCGCTACCTTTAACAAGTGAGTCACGGGCTTGAAGACCATTTTCAAGGAAGTAATAAGCCTTACCATCGATAACCTTTTCACCTTTGACCTTTTGACCATATTGATCGTAATAATACCATTGATTTTCACCTACACGTACAAATGATGACTTGGCATTGTTCGAATCAACACTTGGCTTAGTCTCGCCTGAGATGATTTGGTAACCTGAGTTATTTTGTTGATTTCCTTGCGAAATGATAGTGACATTAGCATTTGAACCATTTGAATGACCTACTGTCACGTTTGGAAACAGTTTATTTGAATTCGAAACGATAGTCACATTCGGCGTTGTTCCTGAAGCCGTGATGGTAATTGTCGTGTTTCGACCACCATTCCAATGAATGCCATTTGAGTCAGACGAACTCGTCGTAATTGTCGCAAAACCGCTAGCTGACGATGATGAAGACCATGATGATGACGACGAGTAAGAATACCAAGCTGAACTTGATGAGCTTGACGAACTTGACGCACTAGCACTTACTGATGATGAACTACTACTTGATTGGTAAGCAGAACCCGTTTGTGATGAATTAGAGTTTTGTGTTCCTACTACTTGAGAAGATTGTGACGAACTGACTTGACCAGCTCCGCCACCTACCACAGTCTGTGATGAGCCTCCTGTTGAGGTAGATGATGAAGACTCGTAGCTTGAGTTTGTTTGACTGCCATAGTTAGATGACACTGCTGACAAATGGCCAGCATCTTCCGTCAAGGTTGGTGAGTAACTTTCATTAATCAATGAAGCACTTGACTCAATGCCTGCATCTGTTTGTTCAAAACCGTCACCATTAGGAAGAGACACTTCATCTGCTTGTGCCGATTGGTCCGCTAAAAGAGCTCCACCCGCAAGTGCAACCATCGACAGCGTACTAACTCCAATAGTCACCCAGTTTTTCTTGACCTTGTGCAACTTAAATCCAACTTTCTTTTCCATAACATACACCTTTCAATATAACTTTATTTCTCTATACTATGTTAAGGGATTTTGGAAGCGAATACAATTACAGATGCATAACCCTAGTCTCATAAGACTAACCTTCTACCCATAATCCATTTGAAGAAACAAGCCTAAGATATATACCTATAACCTTTATATGTTAGAAAACGTTACCAAAAATAACGTTCGGATTTTCTTAAATTCACACAGAAATTCCGATGTTTAGCCGTTTTAGCTCCCCCTTCATTAGAGGACTGAGTATAGTTTAAAACGAAAGTAAGCAGTTTATTGACGATTCTATTAATCAAACTCATTGTTTGCTTACAATCCACTAGACATTTCGAGGGAAAATGATAAAAGAAAATACTTCAAGTACTTAAAAGTTTTGAAATTATGTGAAAAGCTACTGATTTTCAATCTATAAGCTTCTGGGATAGTCCCAAAAATACTTTTTTCTGCCTACTTATCGTTTTCTGACCCAAGCTCCAGTATTGGCGTCATAGTAACGGCGTTGGCCTTTAACCCAGACGTAACGGCCTTTGACCTGACGGCCAGAAGCGTCAAAGTAGAGGTGTTGGCCGTTGATGACTTGTTCACCCGTTACGGCTTGGCCTGAGGCGTTAAAGTAATACCAAACACCGCGAGAAATTTGGATGAAGCGATTGGTTACGGCTTCACCACTATTGGCATCAAAATAGTATTTCTTGCCTTTATAGGTAAGGAGTTTACCCTTGGCTTGGACACCATTGCCTTCAAAGTAGTAAAGTTTACCATTGATATGCTGGAGACCAACTACCTTTTGACCATTTTGGTTGAGGTAAGCCCATTTGTTGGCACCAACTTGGACAAAGCGGTTGGTTACGGCCTGACCTGAGTCACCATCATAGTAACGGCCGTTGGCCCAGGCACCCTTGACTTGGCTATAATCATTGTTGAAATAATAGTGATTACCATTGATAACTTGAGCGCCTTTAACCAGCTTACCATTGCCATCGACATAGTACCACTTGTTGTTTTCCGTCACAAAGCGTGAACGAGCAATTTCACCACTATCGCCATCAAGGAAGTAACGTTGGTTATTGATAGTGACAAAGTGTCCCTTAACCTGACGTCCTTCATTGTCAAAGTAATACTGTTTACCGTTAATAGTTTGTAGGCCTGTCACGGCATAACCGTTGCTATCGAGGTAATACCAAGCCTTGTTCTCAGGATTTTGCGCAAAACGGTTGACTGCGAGATTTCCTGTATCTGGAATGAAGTAACGTGTGCGTCCGTCCGCAAAGCGGATGAACTTGTCTTTGGCTTGAATACCAGTCTTTTCATCGAAATAGAAGGTTGTGCCATACATGTCGTGGAGACCACGATACATTTGACCGTTGCCATCAAAATAGCGAACGTCTTGGCGAGGACCTGCAAAGTCGTAGAATCCGTTAAAGGCCTGAACCCCTTTAGGATCGTAGTAATAGACGTGACCATCACTGCCTTGGCGAAGGACATGACGTAGCTGGAGACCATTGTCTAGGAAGAAATATTTCTTACCATCAATGACCTGTTCACCTGTGACCATGTTGCCATTCTTATCAAAGTAATACCACTGGTTGGCACCGATTTGAATGAAGGTATTCTTGGCAAGGTAGCCACTCGTTGAGAGGTATTGGACCTTATCACCGACCCTACGGAAACCAGTTGCTGTGATTTCTGTCATTTGTTTAGGAAGGAAGGTTTGACCTGCTTTCAGGTTGAAGTATTGGTTTGTGGCGTTATCTTGCAAGACATAACGAGCCCCTGTACCTTGGATATTGCTTCCATTGAAATACTTGGCTGACCATTGCGTGATTTTCTCATTGGTTGTCAATTTACGGCCGTTTGAAATCTGCACGCGCTCAAAGATAGCTGGGTATTTTGCCTTCAATTCATCGAGGAAGGCACCACCGTACTTGCCTTGGAAGTCATTGCCAAAGGTACGTGTTTTAGCTGCATAGAGACTATTGTAGATTTCGGCATTTGGACGTGGTGTGCCGTAGCTGTTGGTACGAGAGGCTGTTACCACTTCTTTTCCAGGGAGATTGTAAATTTGATCTGGAACCCAGTCAGCAATGGCTGAAATACCTTCTGAGTGAAGGGCACGAAGGGCATCCATGAGGTCTTTGAGTGAACCATATTTGTTGTTCTTGCTCATAGCAATATCGTAGCGGTCCTCAAAGGCATAACCATTTTCAATGATAGAATCCAAGAAAGTGCCGTCTTGGCTAGACACGTATTGTGGCGCAAATTCAAAGGAAGTGATTCCCCACTCTTTGAAGCGTTTGGCATTTTGAGCAATGACACGGTTGGTGTACTGACTTGGTGTCTTAACGAAATCTTGGAAGTTTGAGAAACCTTCGTAAATGACCTGTGAGTCAAGAGCTGCTGATGATTCAAAGACCTGCTCACCCTTCTTGATTGTCGAAGCCTTGGTGCGAGCATCTTGGTTTTCAGAAGCACCTACTGGCACCCAAACTGCCAAATAACCTGAAACTTCAACGGTTGAATGACCAGCAATATCGTCTGCTGTGAAGGTCAAGTTCCCTAGATTGTCCGTATAGCGAACCAATCCAGCTGGCACATCAGAATCCTTGAGGTAGGTCGCAAGACCTGTCGATTTGCAGAGGAGCAATGGACGATAAGCCTGATTTTTGTGAGCAGCTCCCATATTGACCACTAGACGGTCATTAGCTGCCAACTTCATATCTGGACGGTTGGCTGTAAGGACGAGCATTCCTTGGTTGCGTGTTTCGGCAGTACCAAGCTGGTTGGCTTCTTCTGCCCCCTTACCATAACGCACAGACGACATGATTTCATAGCCATTAAGCTTAGTGACCTTCATGTCTTGACCACCTGCTACATATTTAATACGAGCACGGAGCAGGGCATCGATGGCATTATAGTATGGTGATTTTTGAGCCATGTATTGGCCATCGTCGGTAAAGAGATCACCGTAGTAAACACGAGTGATACTGTCTTTATTGGTCAACATTGTGGCATAGGCAGCTGGGATATTGTACTGGGTGTACTTTTTATCAGCCTTGCGCATGTCCGCATTGTAGATTTCGAAGGCCTGTTTGAGCTCGTCCATGGTGAAGGTGAAACCATCTGTTTTTGGATTAATCTGCTTACTGATGATATTAGCCAAAACAGCTTGCACTTCACTATCATGGGCACGCACGAAAATATAATTGGCATCACGTGGCGTGTGTTTCTGCTCACTTGAACGATTGTTAAGAGAGTTAGTAATGACACGCTCCAAGCTACCACGGTAATTGCTCTTACGCAAGAAAGTTGTCAAAAGCGTTTCACGTAGCGGATTGTCAATAGACAACTGAGCACCCTTGGTATACTTGTTGTATTGGTGGTCGTTGTAAGACCAGGCTTCAAGGATTGACAAGTGGGCAATGGCATTAGCTTCATTATCAGCCACACGGTATTTTTCCTTGAAGTAATCAGAAGCAATCTGCAAGAGGTCCGCATCCACATTGTCCACCGCATCGATACGGACACCATCAAAGTTGGCACTTGGATCATTGCCAAGGATAGAACCAATATTCATGATGTAGTGGAGCCAGTTTAGTTGCTCGGCCTGAACAGCTGGGTTAGAGTTGTCGATATCGTTAGCCAAGAGCAACTCGTAACCACCATTTGAACGGTCTATATGGTATTTGCGTGTCCCTGTTTGGTTAGTCGGTGTGCGGTTCATAAGACGGAAATCTGAATTGGCATGACTTGTCGTACTATTATTGAGGAAGGTCAGAGCGCCTCCTTGCAAGTGGTCCTTACCAACTAAAAGATTGTCCTCACTCTCAGAGTTCCAGCCAGGCTGTGTTTTGATGAAATCTGACATCAACTGGCGAAGCCAAGTGGTATTGCCCTCACGACCAATACGTTCCTCAATTCCTCGTTGCACCGTTTCGGCAGAAGCTGCCAAGTCATAGCTCATCATGTCGGTCGTATAGGTCTTATTACCAAACCCTTGTTGACTCATATAGTTGAGGTAGTTGACTTGTGTCACCTTGTCTGGCCACCAAGTCATCAAAAGGGGACGATAATCTTTCTCAGTTGAAGCTGTCCAATTTTTCCCGTCCTTCAAGATCTGTTTTGGACGATACCAGCTATCAGCCGTCAAGAAATTGTCCAAGTGTTCAAAACTCTTGCTTGACGTATCGTAGGCCTGGTTATAAACCGCATAGATAGAGTTATTTGGAATGGCATCGGCACGATACAAAGGTTTACTTTGATCTACCATCGCCCCAGTCTCATCGAAATAATAAAGACGACCATCAAGTTCAATCGCTGTGTTCTTTTTCACAACGCCATTTTCAACATAATACTGCTTGCCATCAATCGTCTTCAAGTTAGTAGCTACTGGTTTATAGTCAAGACTTGGCTGACTTGGTTGGACTGGCTTGTTAGGTTGAGACGGCTGGGACGGTTGACTCGGTTGAACAGGTTTGTTTGGTTGATTTGGCTGCGTTACAATGGTCACATTTGGTCTTGTGCCATTTGGACTTGTCACCGTCACGTTTGGCTTAGGAGTGTTTGGCCCTGTGATAATGGTGACATTTGGTGTCGTACCACTGGCCGTAATCGTAATGTTAGTGTTGCGGTTAGCATTGATACGAATAGTGCTGTCAGCAGCGCGTGTGGCGATTGATGGCGCTGCATTGGTCAAGACTCTAGGTCTTGCTTGTTCTGTCACACTTGGAGTAGACTGAGCACTTGTTTGCCCAGCTACTTGAGTTGATGTCTGACCTTGTGAGGCTTGTTCCGTAGTCTGTGTCTCTTGGCCACTGGATTGAGTTTGCGAAGAAACTGCCACTTCTTGACTGGCAACTGGACTAGTTTGTGCTTGAGCAGTTGCCGCCTGGCTGACTGCACTTGTCGCCGCCTGGAAGCTTGTTTCGTGACTTACGCTGGCTGTTGCTACTGCTGACACACTTGCTTGAGCACTAGCTTGCTCAGTAACAGTTGTTGTAGTCACTAGACTGGCAGTCCCATCCTCACTCAGTTGCTGCAAGCCATCACCATTTGGCGTGCTTGTCTCATCGGCCTCTACCTTACCTTGAGCTAGGAGGCTTCCGCCTGCCAAGGCAACCATTGAGAGGGTAGTTACCCCAATAGTTACCCAGTTTTTCTTAACCTTGTGTAGTTTAAAACGTACCTTATTTTCCATCTATAACAATCATCCTTTTTTTCTATTGTTTTCTCTACTCTATGATATATTCAGACAAATTACAAATAGGAAAAAGTCATCTTCTTTTCATAAATCTCTGCCGGACGCTTCCTATTATTAACTTTGATTAGTAAAAATGAGACCTTACACCATATGTAAGGTCCTAAATAGAGTTTTTTTGCTTCTCAAACTCCTTCAAGCGCTTATCTTCAAAGGCTTTTGAAGATTAAAGCAAGCTTCAATTAACCTTAAGAGATAGCAAAACTATGAGAGAAGTAGCCCCTAAAAAGACAATTCTGAAAAGAAAATTTTAGATAGAAAAACTCTATTTTTTCATCTGACTAAGATCGTGGTCTGTCTATGAGGAACAAAAATTAAAAATATAAATGATTTACACAGGTGAATTCTTATTTGACTAACGAAACTAAATATAGAATCTTTTATGTCACTTCTTTAACATTTTTGATAATTCCGTTAGTTTCTGTTGTTTATTCTTAAAAAAGGATTATAATGAAGCTAGGTGAATATGTAAGCGTTTTAATTTTGCTTTAAAGGACACTTGGGGGATTATCTAAAAGATTGACATTAGTTACCTAATGCCTAAATAAGGATTATAGTAGGATAACCATTCCTGAGTCACTTTGAACCATCAAACTAGGGCTCATAAAAAGAATACAGCATCATTTCAAACTAGAGCTCTAGAGGGGACGCCTCATACTAGTAAGCTCTAGTTTTTTGTGTCTTAGAAGCCCAAAATAAACGAGATCTTCCATGCTTAGAAAGGAGGAAAATTCCGAACGGCTCTCGTTTTTCTAGAATCATTTCGTCAGAACTCATGTTTGCCTTGAACAGTCTCGTAATACCGAAATTGAGGAGACTTGGAGAAATAAGGATTGTCATAAAAAGATTAACTTACATCGTTAGGGACTCTACCCAATGCTCACTTTTCATAAACTCTCATGACAGCCCTTATTTTGCAGTATGTAAAAAGTTTAAAATGAAAGGAGAATGACCATGGAAAAGAAAGTACATTTTAAACTTCACAAAGTTA
>OGHJ01000679.1_pt1 | contig 46958 bp, 42 predicted proteins | sample 1571351 | NCBI WGS metagenome assembly OGHJ01 (sample SAMEA2582037, study PRJEB24529) | metagenome | biome: Human gut stool | place: China | collected 2011 | reverse complement strand
TAATACAAAAAAATGCTCTCCTGTTATATTCCAATGATAATTCTGCAATTTTCTATAAAACACATTTAAATCTGATAAAAATACATTTAAATCTTTTTCAATATTTTCCATTTTAACAACTCCTTCTTTTTTATTTAATTAGATTTTACCCTAAATTATTTTTTATTATTCATTTAGACACCATGATTTTATGTTGATATGATGGTTGATTGATATTGAAAAAATTGGAGCATGTATGAATTATAAATTACGGCTTGTCGCAAATGTTCTTACAAGTAAGGAAGAAAAGGTTTTTACCTTTCATGATGGGCTAAGAATGTCCATCGAACCCGTGGGCGATGGTAAAACAGTAAATATCACCCTGGGGGAAGATGAGACGTACAAAACTAAAGGTGCAGATGCCTTTTTGAAAAGGGCGGAAAAAATACTCAAGCAGCGGGCACAAAGTGAGTCTGGCGAGTCCTCAGAGAATCATGACGATATATTCAAGATTCTTTCCCTGTATGAGGGCTGCGGCCAGCGTCGTAGGTGATATGCGGCTGAAAATGGCGCAAGTTGCAGATAGTGTAATTTAATTTTTTATTACGCTTCTTTTGTGTTTAAAAACTGGCTTTGCCTATTAGGGCAGAGCCAGTTTTTGCGTCTATGCGCTGGAATTTGGCACGGACAGCGCTTGTCACAGGGGGTGCCGCACATGGTGCCTTGGGGGAAACCCTTTGGGAATTTTATTGATATAGGCAAAAGACTAATTGATATAATAATACATATAGCTTAATGTTGTGAGCAAGGGGAGGATATGAGAAATAAATTTTTTGGAGGAAATATGTTTAAACGGATTGCTCTTGCTGTAGCTCTGACTTTGAGCCTTTCAGTTCCTGCAATGGCTGAAAATTCCGGATTTTATGTGGGCTTGAAGTTCCTTGACTCCATCCAGAGCACGGGTTCCATGTCCAGAAGCGGTGCAGTTGTTAACGCCTTTGATGTCAAGAACTACTCGCAAAACACGGTGGGCGGCGGCATATATGCTGGCTATGACTTTTATTCCTTGAACCAGGTTCCCTTGCGCGCGGAAATTGAATACGACATCCGCACCAATTCGACCACCAGCTGGGAACTCAAAAATGGTGGCAAAGCTGCTGAGCTCAAAGGCACCTGGGGCCTTCAGACCCTGTTCCTCAACGCGTATTGGGATTTTCACAACAGCACGGCCTTCACGCCCTATGTTGGCGCGGGCCTTGGCATGGGCTTTCTCAAGAGCAAGTACGAAATTGAAATCCCCGGCGCGGGAAGCGAAAGCACCACCAATCTGAACACGGTTTTTGCGTGGAATGCAGGCGCTGGCGTTTCCTACGCTTTTACCGACAACATTTCCGCTGATCTTGCCTATCGCTTTGTGGGTCTTGGCTACTCGGAAACCGAAAAGACCATTTTGGGCGAAAAGCAGAAGCTTGGCATGGCACCCTATGCCAACGAATTCAGCCTTGGCCTGCGGTATACGTTTTAAGCACATTGTTTCATGACCACCTCCCTTCCTGGGGCCGTCCTGTGTGGGCGGCCTTTTTTGTGGGGGACACATGGATGGCATTCCGGATGCGAGCGCGCCTGTCGCTGGCTGCTCGTTGAAGCTGGTCGCGGGCTTTAGCAAGTACTTGTCGTTGGGGCCGCTTACCCGAGGCGCGAGGGGCAGTTCATTAGTCGCTGAAAGAGAGCAGATAGCGGGAGCTTCTGGGGAAGGGCGGATAGCAATTTTCGAAGTTATCACGAATAAGGTCACGGATAGTAAAGGGTTCGCCAAAAGAAAAAGGAGTTACTGTTTCCAGTAACTCCTTGAAATCTGGCGGAGAGGGGGAGATTCGAACTCCCGGTACGCTATTAACGTACACACGATTTCCAATCGTGCTCCTTAGACCAGCTCGGACACCTCTCCATTCGGTGTTGTGCACCGCTCAAAGCCGAATACCTATATAGCAGGCATTTGGGAATTGCAAGAGAAAAAATTGAATCAGGGCAGTTTGTTGCAAAAAAAGTTGTCGTGAGGGCAGCAATCGGCCCAATGCGGTGCGCCCTTTCCTGTTCGCCGCACAGGCATCGGCCCTGGCGAAGCCCCACAGCACAGCAAAGCGTCCAGAGCAAAGGCCACAGACCAAAGTCCCACAGCGCCCCCTAAGAACAAAGGCCCACCCGGAATCCCGGACGGGCCTTGCATGATATATCAACAGGGCTGCTTGCCGATCGGCCTTGGCTAATCGTCTTTGCGGTCCTTGTTTTTTGTCTCGTCGTCTTTGCGCTTTTTCTTGGTGGTCTGCGCGGCGCGATAAAAAGCCCACAGGCCAAAGATCGCCATAACGGTAATGCCCACAGCGTTGAGTGTCAGGATGTCCATTATATGATCCTTCTGACGGCATCAGGCTGCTGAGGCCGCGCCATTGCGCAAGCGCGCGTTCTTGTTCTTGTCCGCAGGGGGTTAGCCCATCACGCCTATGGTGCTGAAGCCGCTGTCCACATAGATTACCTGGCCCGTCACAGCGTGGGCAAGGTCAGAGGCGAGGTACAGGGCCGTGCCGCCCACGTCGCCGGTGGTGACGTTGCGGTGCAGCGGGGCGTTGCGGTCAACAATGTTGCACAGATCCTTCATGCTGGAAACAGCAGAAGCGGCAAGGGTCTTGATGGGGCCAGCGCTGATGGCGTTGATGCGGATGCCCTTGGTGCCAAAGTCGCAGGCAAGGTAGCGCACGGAGGCCTCAAGAGCGGCCTTGGCAACGCCCATGACGTTGTAGCCGGGAATGACCTTGGTGGAACCGTGATAGGTCATGGTCATGATGGAAGAACCCTCGTGCAGCAGGGGTTCAAATGCGCGACAGACGCCGGTGAGCGAGTATGCCGAAACATCCAGGGCAAGGCGGAAGCCCTCGCGGGAGGTGTCCACAAAGCGGCCACCCAGGTCTTCGCGATTGGCAAAGGCCACGGAATGCACAAGAATATCCAGATCGCCCCACTTCTCTTTGACCAGATCTGCGGCGGCCTGAATCTGCGCGTCATCGCACACATCGCACTGGAAGGTGAATTCACCGCCAAGCTCTTCGCTCAGGGGGTCAACGCGTTTTTTGATGGCATCGCCCACATAGTTGAACGCCAGTCGGGCGCCCTGTTCCCTAAGGGCATTGGCAATGCCGTACGCGATACTTCTATTATTGGCCAAACCCAGTATAAGAGCTTTCTTTCCTTGCAGCAGCATGGATCCTCCTGAAAAAGCAACACAAACCGAACGAGTCGGCACTAAAGTGTATCAAAACAGCGGCAGCGCGCGCCTGGGCGAAAAAAACGCACAATATACTCGGCGCTGTCGGACAGTGGACGGCAGGTCGATGGTACAGCCCGGCGCTTTTGTGAAAAAAGTGCCTAGGCTCCCACGCCAAAGGCGCGCCCGGCACTGTTGTACCGGACGCGCTCAAATTTTTTACTTTGTAAGGATGTCGTAAGCTTCCTGGTAGCGGTTCGCCGTGGCCTTGATGATTTCTTCCGGCAGGGCGGGCGGCGGGGGCTGCTTGTTCCAGGGCTGTTTTTCCAGCCAGTCGCGCAGGTACTGCTTGTCAAAGCTGGGCTGGCCCTGACCTGGCTGATACTGGTCAGCGGGCCAGAAGCGGGAAGAATCGGGCGTGAGCACTTCATCAATGAGGTGCAGTTTGCCGTCAATAAAGCCGAATTCAAACTTGGTGTCCGCCACGATGATGCCGCGCCCGGCGGCGTAGGTGCGCCCGGCCTCGTAAATGGCAAGCGTGGTGCGTTCAACCTGGGCGGCGGTTTCCGCGCCGAGCAGTTCCGCAGCCTGGGCCACGCTGATGTTTTCATCGTGCTGGCCCAGTTCGGCCTTGGTGGAGGGCGTAAACAGCGCAGGTTCCAGCTTGTCGGATTCGCGCAGGTTGGCGGGCAGCTTGTAGCCGCACAGGGTGCCGGTGGCCTTGTAATCCTTCCAGCCGGAGCCGGTGATGTAGCCGCGCACAATGCACTCCACGGGCAGGGGCTTGGCTTTGCGCACGATGACGGCGCGGCCTTCAAGCTCGTCCTTCCAGGGGGCCAGAGCGGCGGGGAAGCGGTTCACATCGCTTTCAATCAAGTGATTGGGAATGATATCCTTGAACTTTTCCATCCAGAACAGGGTGATCTGGTTAAGAATCACGCCCTTGTAGGGGATGGGTTCGTTCATGATCACATCAAAGGCCGACATGCGGTCAGTGGTGACAATGAGCAGTGTTTTTTCGTCCACATCATAGATGTCGCGCACTTTCCCGCGAGAAAGAAGGGGATAGGCGCTGATCTCGGTTTTTACCACGACTTTCATGATGGCTCCTGATTCCTCTGGCTCTTGCTATTTCTTCCCGCGCGCTTCAACGGAGCGGGCGTGGGCTTCCAGGCCTTCCAGCCGGGCAAGGGCGGCTATGGACTGCATGTTCTGCTGTAAAAAGGTTGAAGAAGCGGCCACGATGCTGGTCTTTTTGCAGAACGTCTGCACCGAAAGAGCCGATGAAAAACGCGCCGTTCCCAGTGTGGGCAGCACATGGTTGGGGCCGGCAAAATAGTCGCCCACAGGTTCTGGGCTGTGCTGGCCCATGAATACGGCCCCGGCATGGCGAATAAAGGGCAATACGGCCCAGGGGTCGCGGGTGCACAATTCAAGATGCTCCGGGGCCACCATATTGGCAACCGCCACTGCTACGGAAAGATTGGGCGTGACCACAATGGCGCTCCAGTCTTCCAGCGCGCGGGCTGCGGTGGTGGCTCTGGGCAGGGCGGCGCACTGCTTTTTCAGCTCCTGCTGGAGGGCATCGGCCAGACGGGCATCGTCAGTGATGCAGATAGCCGAGGCCAGGGCATCGTGCTCCGCCTGCGAAAGCATATCCGCAGCAAGCCATGCAGGGTTGGCGGAAGAATCGGCCAGCACGAGCACTTCGCTCGGCCCGGCGATCATATCAATGCCCACAGTGCCCTGCACAAAGCGCTTGGCAGTGGTGACAAAAATATTGCCCGGCCCGGCAATAACATCCACAGGCTGAATGGTCTGCGTGCCGTAAGCCATGGCCGCAATGGACCATGCCCCGCCAACGCGGTAAACTTCATCAATATCAAGTAGATGTGCGGCGGCAAGGATGTGCGGATTTACCGTGCCGTCCTTGCGGGGCGGCGTAAATACGGCCAGACGCGGCACGCCAGCCACCTGGGCGGGTATGGCGCTCATGAGCAGGCTGGAAACGAGGGGCGTATTGCCGCCCTGACCGCCGGGAACATACAGGCCGCCCGCGTCAACAGATGTGACCTGCTGGCCGAGAATGCTGCCGTCCGGGCGGGTGAGAAACCACGATTTCTCAACCTGCGCTTCGTGGAAAGAACGTATATTGGACGCAGCCTCGCCGATGATTTCGCGGCTTTCAATGGTGACTGAGGCTGCCGCCTTGGCTATTTCCTGTTCGCTCACGCGCAGGGGCGGAGCAAAATCAGGGCAGTCAAAATTGCGCGTGTACTCCACAAGGGCCTCGTCGCCCTTTTGCCGCACAGCGTTGATAATGTCGGTTACGGCGCTTTCCACCCCGTTGCCGGGATTGTGCCGCCCTTGCAGCCACTGGGCCAGCGCGGGCCATTCCTGTTCATGTTGGAGCGTCAAAATTCGGCATGTCATAGTGCTGTTCCTCTTCTGGTTCGCGCAATATACAGAAGCCGCCGCAGAATGTCGAGGCGCAGATGTCTGTCAGCTGGCGCAAGTGCTGGAGCCGTGGAGCCGGAACAAAACTTTTTGCAGTTACGGCAGCGCCTTGACAGGGTGGACAAGCATACTTACTTAACGGAAAGCATCGTGACCCCGCCGGGGTCGACTCAGGAGGAAGCATGCAGCGTCATAAAATGAACCACTCATTCGGACAGCAAGGCAGCCAGCAGGGCGGCCAGGCGGATAACCGGGCAGAATGCCAGCCCGAAAGGCCGGAAGATGGTTTTCTTGAAGAGGACGGTATTCTGTTCGGTCAAAATGCGGGCAAAAACCCCGCTGCCGATTCCGTGCAGGAGTCTGATACTGCCCCGGCAGACAAGGCGGCTTCAGCCGAAGGCCTTGAAGAGCGTTGCAAGGCGGAGCTGACAGAAATGCGCCTGCGCAATGCCGCAGAAATGGACAATTTCAAGAAGCGCCTCACGCGCGAGCATGAAGAGCAGATGCGCTACGCGGCTGAAAAGGTCTTGGGCGACCTGCTGCCCACGCTCGATAACCTTGATCTGGCCCTGCGTTACGGCAGCAAGAGCGAAGCCTGCAAAGACATGTTGCAGGGCGTGGCCATGACCCACAAGCTCCTGCTTGATGCGGTGGAAAAGCACGGCCTCAAGCCCCTGGGCGAGGAAGGCGAAGAATTTGATCCCAACGTGCATGAAGCCGTGGGGTTTGAAGACCGCCCCGATTTTGCTCCCAACTCTGTGGCGCGTGTGCTGCAACGGGGTTTCAAGCTGGGAGAGCGTTTGCTCCGTCCCGCCAAGGTGATGATAAAACAGTAATTTTTTTTACGCGGTTTTTCGGCCCGGTGGTTTATGCTGCCGGGCTTTTCTGTTTTTTGCGCTTGGGTGCCGCGCTTGGCAGGGATGGTGTGGCGATGCCTGCCTTTCGGGCAGGGGCTGGGCAATGGCGGAGTCAGGCAAAGCAGGCCTGTACAATGTGCATGTAAGTTTTGTCGCTATCTACCTTACATATCTGAATATTTCTCGGCGATGCTGCGGAACTGCTCCTGCATGGCCAAAAAGGCGTCCACCACTTCGGGATCAAACTGGGTTCCGCGCCCTTCCAAAATAATGCGCATGGCTGTTTCGTGCGGCATGGCGGGTTTGTAGACACGCTTGCTGCGCAGGGCGTCGTACACGTCGGCCACGCTCATAAGGCGGGCGGAAAGCGGAATGTCCTTGCCAGCTATCCCACGCGGATAGCCCTTGCCGTCCCAACGCTCGTGGTGGCAGTAGGCAATGTCGCTGGCGATGCGCAGAAAGGAATTTTCCCCCAAAAATTTGTCAGCCGAGGCCAGCACCGCTCGCCCCAGCGTGGTGTGTTCCTTCATGGCCTCGTATTCCTCATCGGTGAGGGGGCCGGGCTTGTGCAGTACTGTGTCTGCAATGGCGACCTTGCCAACATCGTGCAGCGGCGCTGAAAGGTAGAGCCACGAAATGGCATCGGCATCCAGCTCGTCCCTGTACTCAGGCAGTTGGGAAATATAGACGGCCAGCGCCTTCACATAGTTCTGCGTGCGTTTGATGTGCGCACCGGTTTCCGTATCGCGCCATTCAGCAAGGCTTGCCATGGCGTGAATAGTGGCTTCCTGCGTGAGGGCAAGCTGGCGTGTGCGGGCAAGCACCAGGTCGTTCAGGTGGTCGCGGTAGAGTTTGAACTTGAGCTGGTTGGCTACGCGGTTGCGCACCAGCGAGGAGCGGAAAGGCTTGGTTATGTAATCCTGCGCGCCCAGCGAGAGGCCCTTGGCTTCGTCGGTTTCTTCATTCTGCGCCGTAATGAACATAACCGGGATGTCACGGGTCTGCGCATCGCTGCGCAGGCGCTTGCACACTTCATACCCGTCCATGCCGGGCATGATGACGTCAAGCAGGATCAGGTCTGGCGGGGGCTGCCGCAGGGCCAGACGCAAGGCGTCTGTGCCGTTTTTGGCAAACATGATTGTGTATTTGTCGCGCAGGCATTCACTGAGAATGCGCAGGTTTTCAGGCGCGTCATCCACAAGCAGGATGATGTTGCGCCTGTGTACCTGGGATGGATCGGCGGTTTCTTCTGCCCAGTTCATGACTTGCCCCGTGTGAGCACGGGCAGGCGGGTGGCTAGATGTTCGCCCAGGCGGCGCACCATGCGGCTTTCTGCCGCTGTGAGCACGTCATAGGTTTTGCCCGCCACCGGTTCTGCATCGGCATAAATACCTCGGGCAATGACATCATCGTGGCGGTTTTTCAGTGTCCAGCGCGCCTCAAGCACGGCCTTGGAATCGAAATTGCCGTCCAGTCTCTGCAAATCCACAAGCAGCACATAGTCGGCGCGGGTGTCGTCGCCCGGCGCAAGCACATTCAGCCCCACGGCCAACAACGGCGGGGTCAGCACTTCCTGCACCACGCGGCGCACACCATGCCCCACGGGCTCCGCCCAGGCGTGAAATTGCGAAACAACAAGCTCTGTCTCACCATTCACACGGCTGACAATACTGTTGCGGTCAAGATAATCCGGCACAGAGACCTGCGCCACGCGCAGGTTTTTTGTGGGCAGCGTGTCGGCCTTGACCGGGTCAATGGCGCTTTCAAGCAGATAGTAGCGCGTGGGTGTGCTGCGCGCGCAGCCGCTCAAAAGTGTGAACAGCACCAGCGAAAGAAGAAGGATTTTGCGTTGCATCAGCGTGTTCCTTGCTTGCCCCGCAGCAGAGCTTCGGGATTACGTTCAAGCATTTCGGCCAGGGCGCGCATAGAGCGCATGGTATCGGTGCTCTCTTTGAGAAGGCGGCGCAGGTCGTTCATGGTGGGCGAATCGCGCCCCAGAATACCCTGGGCCGATGCTGTGACCACGCGCAACTGATCTGCCGCAACTGCCATGCTCTGCATGGCTTCGCGGAAGGAAACCAGCGTGGCGGGCAGCTCTTTTTCAACAGAGGCGCTGGCCGTGCTCAGGCTTTTGAGAACCTGTTCCGTATTGGTGCGCATGGAGCCTTCGTGCAGAATGCCGTGGGCTTCCTGAAAGGTGTTGGTGAATGCCGTAAGCGCCTTGCCCAGCTTGTCGTCACTGAGGCCGAGCGCAAGGTTTTGCAGCACGGCGCTGAAAGAATTTACCATCTGCTCCAGCGGCATCTGCGAGAGCGTGCTTTGCAGCGTATCAATGGGCGAAGGAATGGTGGGGATTTCCATATCCGGCGTAGCGGAGCGGAAGTTGGCCGCCGTGGAAGGATAAAAATCAAGCTCCACGCGGTATTGGCCGGTGATGAGGCTTTGTAGTTGCAGCCGTCCACGCAGGCCGCGCTGCACCATGCGGCGTATGATTTCCTGCTGAAACGACTCTGAGGGCGCGGCATTGCCGCTGGCGCGTACAAAGCTGCGTTCGTCAATGCGGATATAGACGGGGATGGTCACGTTTGAATCCCGCGCGTTGGCAACCAGATTGATGCGCGTGACGCTGCCCATGGGCACGCCCCTGAACACAACCGGCGCGCCCGTGGAAAGTCCGCTGACCGAGCCATCAAAGTACATCACATATTCAAGGTCATTGCTGAAAAGGCGGCCACCGCCGAGCAGCATGATGCCCAGCACCAGCAGGGCCAGGCCCCCCAGCACAAAAGCGCCGACAGTTGTTTTGTATGACTGCGAGTTCATCAGGATTGTTCCTTGTGCGAAGTTGCAGCGTGCGAAGTTGCCGCCGGGGCGTTTTCGCCTGCGTCTTCATTCCGGTCGCGCATGCCGCCTCTGGTCAGAAAGAGCTTTGCGCTTTGTTCTGTATTGGGATCTTTCACCAACTCGCTGGGATTACCGCTGGCAGTGACCGTTCTGCTCTGCGCATCCAGAAAGATGCTGTTTCTGGCTATGGTAAAAATGCTCGGCAATTCGTGAGAAACAATAACAAACGTGGTGCCCAGACTGTCGCGGAGTTCCAGTATCAGGTCGTCAAGCAGCCGGGAGCTGACAGGGTCAAGCCCTGCAGAAGGCTCGTCCAGAAAGAGAATCTGCGGATCAAGCGCCAGCGCCCGGGCAAGCCCCGCGCGTTTGCGCATGCCGCCGCTGATCTCCGAGGGATAATAATCTTCAAATCCGGCCAGACCCGCAAGAGCCAGTTTGAGCGAGGCCTGCTCCCGGATTTCATCATCGGTAAGATCAGTGTACTGCTGCAGGGGCAGACCTACATTTTCCGCCAGCGTCATGGAGCTCCACAACGCACCGCCCTGAAAGAGCACGCCCGTGCTGCGCATGATGCGGCTGCGGCTTTCTTCCGTGCCAGCCCAGAAATCCTCGCCATTATAGCAAATCTGCCCTTCCTGCGGCTCCTTGAGGCCCATGAGCACACGCAACAGGGTGCTTTTGCCGCAACCGGAGCCGCCCATGACCATGAAAATGTCACCCACGCGCACGTCAAACGACACGTTGCGCATGAGCACAAAGGAGCCGAAGGCCACCGTAAGGTCGCGTACCCTGATGCGCACGTCTTCATCCGATACGGTTGGGGCCGGGCTGGACGGGACAGAGCCGGGTGCGTCCGTATTGGGCAGGATAATGGAGGGCTGGGCGGCGTCAGGCATGTTACACATCCAGCACGTTGCAGATAACGGTGATGATGGCGGTAGCCACAATAATGCCCACAATGGCCTGCACCACCGCCGTGGTGGTGGCCTGGCCCACAGCCTGTGCGCTGCGCCCGCAGCGTATGCCCTGATAGCAACCGGCCACGGCCACAATGGCTCCGAAAACCGTGCCGTACACAAGGCCGATAATCATATGCTTGAAGGGCACCATCTGGATGGTGGCGTTAATGTATTCCATGGGGTTCAGTCGCAACATGGTGGTGCCCACAAGAAAACCGCCGATAATGCCCATGAGGTCGGCATACAGGGTCAGCAGGGGTATCATGGCCATGAGAGCCAGCACACGCGGCAGCACAAGAAAGTCGTGGGGAGAAATGCCGAGTGTGGAGAGGGCGTCCACCTCTTCGTTGACCTGCATGGTGCCGATAAGGGCGGCGTAGGCCGCGCCCACCCGGCCCGCCATGACCACGCCCACCATGATGGCCCCCATGACACGCAGCATGCCGATGCCCACAAGGCCCGCAACGTAAATCTGCGCGCCAAACTGGGTGAGCTGCACCGCGCCCACAAAGGCCAGAATCAGGCCAAACAGCAGGCTGGTGAGCGAAATGATGGGCAGGGCGGCCACGCCGCATTCGTGCATGGCTGCAAACAGATCCATGGGGCGCATCTTGGCCTTGCCAAGAAACAGCCGCCAGATGGAAAGCACAATCTCGCCAAGAAAATTAAGAAAGTCCTCGATCTTGGGCCGCAGAGCCAGCACGCTTTCGCCCACGCGGGTCACAAAGCCCACATCGGTTTTGCTGCGTTCAGAGCCTGCCTTGGCAGGAACCGCAAAGGCCAGTTTGATAAGGCGCTCGAGGCCTTCGGGCAGTTCCGTGTGCACCGGCAGATCACGGGCGCGCGCCGCCTTGACCATCTGCACCAGAAAAACCAGCAGGGTGCTGTCCCACTGTCCAAGGGCGGCGCTTTCAAGACGCACTTCGCGGATGCGCTGGTCGGCTGTCTGGCTCAGGGCGGCCATGGCCTCCTGTGGCCAGGGCTCGTCCAGATTCCAGCGCCCGCCAACGCTTACGCGCAGCAGCGGCCCTTGAACAGATACGGTCACTTGCGGACTTGTTTCCATCACTATACTATACGCGTAGCATAACATCTTCGCAAGCATCCTTGCCTGCGAACCATTTTGAAACCTTTTTGAAACTCCAAACCACCGGGCTGTCATGTCGCTGAAACAACGCCTCAATCTTTCTGCCGAGCCTGTCTTTCTTATGGACGGCTCTGCCTTTATATATCGCGGTTTTTTTGCCAACAAGAACATGCAGCGTTCCGACGGCTTTCCCACCAATGCGCTGGTGGTGGTAACGCGTGTGCTGCTGCGCATTCTGCGCGATGAGCGGCCCTCCCATTTTCTCTTCGTCAAGGACGGCAAGGGCAAGAACTTTCGTCATGATCTGTACCCGCTGTACAAGGCCAACCGTGATGCCACACCTGAAGATCTGGTGCGGCAGATGGATCCCATTGTGCGCATGGTCAAGGCTCTTGGCATTCCGGTTGAAATTTCCGACGGCTGCGAGGCTGACGACTGCATAGCCTCGCTGGCAGCGCGTTTTTCCGCCCAGCGGCCCGTGGTTATTGTGAGCGGAGATAAAGACCTCAAGCAGTGCCTCGGCCCCAACGTGTACATGTGGGACCCTGCATCCAAGGAAGAAAAACTGCTCTCGGCCGCGGATTTTACGGCGGAAAGCGGCCTCAGGCCAGACCAGTGGGCCGATGTGCAGGCTCTTGTGGGCGACACGAGCGATAATATCCCCGGCGTACCGGGCATCGGCCCCAAGACGGCGCAGAAAATTTTTGAAATATGCCCCACGCTTGAAGACATACGCGACCATTTTGCCCTGCTTGGGCCCAAGATTCAGGACAAACTGCGCGACCACCTTGAAAACATGTTTTTGTGGCGGCAGCTCACGGCCCTTTCGCTGGATGTGTGCACCGGGCTGACCCTTGACGATATGGCCGTCAATCCGCTGGATGAAGCCCTGTGCGCCAGCATGGCGGAAGAATTTGAACTGCATGCCCTGCGCCGCGACATGGCAACGCTCGCCCGTTTGCAGCGCAGCGCCCCCGCCGGTTCGGCAACGGCCCAGACGGGCCTTGCAGCTGAGGGGTCTGCACCGAATGCTGGCTCAAATACTGGTGCGGATGCTGGCGCGTCTCGCCCGTCTGCTCAGGGTTCTCTTGCCCAGAGTTCGCTGATGGCTGTCGCCGAAAAATCTCCTTCAAGGACGCGCCCCGCAGCTGGGGCAGGCCCACAGATGAGCCTGCTGGATGTGGCCGACGAGCCCGAGGCTCCGCTGCTGAGCGAAGCAGGGCAGTTGCCTCCCTGCGCAGGGCTGGAGGCCGCAATCATCTGGCCCGGCGGGCCGGGCAAACCGCCCCACGTGGCGGTGGCTGGCGGCGATGATTTTCGTTGGGGCGGCAGTGTGGAAGACCTCTGCACGTGGCTTGCCGGGGCGCAAAGGCTTGTGACGTCTGACCTCAAGGCCCAGTTGATTGCCGCCGCCTGCTGGCGCCAGCTGCCTTCCGAGGCCAATCCTCCGTTTTTCTTTGATCTTGGCCTTGCCGCCTACCTCATTAACCCCGAGGAAAGCGACTACGGCTGGCCCCGTCTGGCTGTGCGCTGGGGCATACCCCTGCGCGAAGGACAGGGCGGCAACGGCCCGGCCAGCATGGCCCTGCGCATGGCCGCTTCCATGGAGCAGCGGCTTGAGGCTGACGGCCTGCTCGAGCTGTACCGCACACTTGAACTGCCGCTCACGCCTGTGCTGGCCCAGATGGAGGCGCGCGGTGTCGCCATTGACGCAGCGGCCTTTCAGTCCTTTCTTTCAGACGTGCAGGGCGAGATCGACAGGCTCACGCAGGAGGTTTTTGCCGCAGCGGGAACCACGTTCAACATCCGCTCGGCCCAGCAGCTCGGCGAGGTGCTGTTCAACACGCTCAAGCTGCCCTCGCCGCGCAAAACTCGTGGCGGACAGGCATCCACCAATCAGGAAACACTGGAAAAACTGGCCGGGCAGCATCCCGTGGTAGAGAGCATCCTTCAGTTCCGCAAACTGGAAAAAATGCGCTCCACCTATCTGGATCCCCTGCCGCGTCTTGTGGATCCGCGCGGGCGCATCCATACGACCTTTAACCAGAAGGCCACGGCCACGGGGCGGCTTTCGTCCAGCAATCCCAATCTTCAGAACATCCCCGTTCGCGGGCCGCTAGGCAAGCGCATGCGCTCGTGCTTTATCGCCGGGCCGGATCACGCCCTTGTTTCCGCCGACTATTCGCAGGTTGAACTGCGCGTGCTGGCCCACATGTCGCAGGATACGGCCCTGCTTGAAGCCTTCCGCAACGGCGAGGACATTCACGCCCGCACGGCGGCTCTGGTGTACGACCTGCCGTCCAACGAGGTCAGCCCCGACCAGCGGCGCAATGCCAAGACCATCAATTTTGGTCTTATCTACGGCATGGGCGCGCAAAAACTGGCTCAGGAACTGAAAATTACGACCAATGAGGCCAAGGAATTCATTGCGCGCTATTTTGAGCGGCTCACAGGCCTTAAGCAATTCTATGAAGAGGTGGAGGCCGCTGCCAAGCGGCAGGGCTATGTGACCACCCTTGGGGGGCGGCGGCGCTTGCTGCCCGATATTCATTCCGCCAACGGGCAGAACTACGCGCTGGCGCGGCGGCAGGCTATCAATACCGTGATCCAGGGGTCAGCGGCGGATATCATCAAGCTCGCCATGCTGGGTGTGGCCCATGATGCGGAGTTGAAGCGGCTGGATGCCCGGTTGCTCTTGCAGGTGCATGACGAACTTTTGCTGGAAGTGCCCACGGAGGCTGCGGCTGCCGCGGGTGAGCGGGTGGCGGCGCTTATGGGCGGGGTCATGCCGGGCGGCGTGGCTTTGTCTGTGCCTCTTGTCGTTGATTGGGGGCTGGGGCGTGATTGGGGCTCCGCCCACTAGCACTAGGGGGCAAGCGTCTTTTGTTCTCAGGCTGCGTCAGACTGCGGCGGCTTTTTCGGTCGAGTGCCAAAGAGCACACTCCCTCAAAGCCGCCTTGTCTTCCTTGCCTGAGAACAAAATCCATCTTGCGCCGGGAAAGCGCGGCATGGAGGGGCTTTTTGTTTCTGGCTGCGTCAAAACGGTTTTTTATTCCGGTCGAGTACCATAAGTGTACACTCCCTGCATAAAAAAATCGTTTTTCCTTGCCAGAAAGCAAAAATCCCCGCCATGCTGGGTTGCTTTGCAGTTTGGGGAGAGCCTGTCAGGCTGATTTACGCAAACCCGACTTTTGCGGCCTGAATGCGTCAGCGCCGGGATTTTGATGCTCACGTACTTGAGTACGCTGCGCTCAAAATCCCGGCGCTTCCTTTTCAGGCCGCAAAACGCGTATTTTGCAAATTCGCCCAACACCAACCATCGCCTTCGCATTCGCTCCGGCGAGTTTAAGGAAGGCGACTCCACGACCAGCTCCTGATGGCGAGTTGGGTGAAAGGCAGTGAAGGCAAGAAGTGCAGAAAGGCAATGGGAAGGAGAGCAGCGGATAGGTTGTAACGCGGGCTGAGGCTGTGAGGCCGATATGCGAAGTTTCAGTTTCCGATTTGGTGGTAGCTTGATGAGGCAGGGTCGGCACGAATTTTGTTTTTTTACTGCTTCTGAAAGAGTGCAAGTATACGTTTCACGGCAGAAATCAGTCCAGAGCCTCTCTTGCAACTATTTAATTTATCAGTGGTATTTGGCTGTAACGGAAATTATCCAAAGCGGAAGCGCACTCTGGCATTTACGCGGCGCGGAGGGAGATCGCCTGAGCGAGCAAAGCGAGGGAAGGAAGCTCCCGCAGCGATAGCCGCGTTGCCCTCGTTGCCTGATGGGAATTGAAAACGCCTCTTAGGGGGTGTTCCGGGGGGAGTGCAGAGGGGGCCAAGGAGGGGCGCAGCCCCTAACAGGCCCCCTCTGCCCCGCGCCGGGGAGGCGCATAACCTTCGCCGAAAGGCGAAACCAAGTGCCCGCAGGGCAGCAAACCAAATCATTGTGGCCAGAGAGCGGAACCCCGTGCCCGAAGGGCAGCAAAAATCCGTTATCTGCCAGCCGCGCAGCGACGAAAAACAACACTCCCACCCTTAAGATACGCTTCCAGCCCGCCGGGCAACTGAAACCGCGTATTCCCTCGCCCCTTGGCAAGGGCATCATCCAAGGCCAGCAATGTGCGTGCCCGTGCCTGACCGTGAATCTGTCCCGTACTGTCAGAATCCTCGTCAGCATTCCCCGCCGCAGGGCGGCACAAAAACCGCACAGCCCGCACATACAGGCGCAATCGGGCAGCCGGGTGCAGCCCTGCCAGCAACTTCGCGGGCAAGGTCAGGCTGGGGCCTTCGGCGGCGTCTTCATTCTTCCGCAGCTCCGTGTCATTCTTCCCCACAATCCACGGATGCTCAGCCAGAGCCGCATCCAGCGCCGTGTTCCAGTAATCCTCATCCATGCGGGCCATTTGCCAGAGATCGTGCAGGGTGCGATCTAAGGAGGGATTTTCTTCGCGCAGCAGGGGCAGCACATCCAGCCGCAGCCTGTTGCGCTTGTAGTGACGGCTCTGGTTGCTGGCATCCTCGCGCCAGTCAATGCCACATTCGACCAACAATGTTCTCAGCGTTTGCGTGGCCGTTGCTAGCAGCGGGCGCAGCAGATGGCGCTCGTCATCGCGGGCGGCCATGCCGCCAAGGGCAGGCCATCCTGTGCCCCTCGTGAGGCGCAGCAATACGTCCTCGCTCACATCGCCAGCGTGATGCCCCAGGGCGATAAAGTCGGCCCCCACGGCGACGCGCTCCTGCTCAAGCAGGGCATAGCGCAACCGCCGGGCGGCATCTTCAATGCCAATGCCGCTGTTTTCGGCCAGACCACGGACATCGGCTTGTCGCACGGTGCAGGGTATGTTCAGGATGTTGCATAGCTGGAGTGTGAATACGGCGTCTTGCGAAGATTCTTCCCGCAAGCCGTGGTCAACGCTCAGGGCGTGGAGGCTCAGCCCCAACCGTGGGGCCAGCAGGCGCAGCACGAGGGCCAAGGCCGTGGAATCTGCCCCGCCGGAAAGGGCCAGCAACAGCCGCGAACCCTTCGCAAGGCCAAGCTGCGTCAGGCAGAAGCGCTCCACCTCAAGGCAAAGACGGGCCGCGGCGGGCGGGATGTTTTGCAGCATAGGTGCGGATTTGATCATGGCATGCCTGCGGCAGCGAAAGTGGGGGGCAAAAGATCGCCCGGAGAGATTGGAATTTGTGAAACCGGGAATGACCGATGCAGGAAGGTTTTTGGGGGGCATGTGCCGCCCAAAATCCGTATCAAAAACCGAGCCTGGGGGGGCTGTCTATAACTCAATGATTTTGCGCCAAGGGCAAGGAAAAAGGCTTTTTTTACAAAAGGAGTGTACTCTTACGGTACATGACTGGAGTAAAAAATACCCTTTTGACGCAGCCAGTTGGACAAAAGAATGAGTTAGAGACTGACCCTAAGCTGGACTGATGCCCAGCTCGGCCAGCAGGTTCTCAAGCCATACGATCATGCGGTCGCGCAGTTCGGGCGAGGCATAGTGCACACACTCGCAGCGCATGCGGCCACGCGCGCGCACCAGCAGTTCAAGGCGCACAAAATTTTCTTCAATTTCAAGCCCCATGACGTGGGGGCCGCAGCTTTCCTCATGCTCCTGCTGCACAGGCGAGAGCATGGCGGCGGGAACGGGCAGCCAGAAGAGGCCGTCCATGCCCGAGGTAAGCTCCATCTCGGTGAGGGTGGCACTCAGTTTTGCGGTATCTTCTTCTGTAATGTCGTCAATTCCGTACCAGCGCATCAGTGTTCCTCCGAATAAGGGCAGCCAGTTTTATCCAGATTGAAAATACGGCGCGCAATGCTGATGCGCGGGCCGTTGCCCTCCTGGGACATGCTGCCGCGCTTGAGAAACATGATGGGGTCATGGTTGAGCTTGCGCACCAGAGCGCCCACCAGAGCCTCAAGGGCATCGCGGGTTTCATCGTTCACCGGGCCAAGCCTTTTGAGGGTCTTGGCAAGTTCTTCCTGTCCCATGCGTTCGCCGCGCTGGATGAGGTCAACAATAGTGGGCTGGACATCGAGGCTTGAAAGCCAGCGGGAGAACAGCAGTACTTCCTCGTTGACGATATCCGCGGCCTTGGCGGCTTCGTCTCGGCGGGTGGCGAGGTTTTCTTCCACCACTTCCTTGAGGTCGTCAATGTCGTACAGATAGACGTTGTCGAGGCCGTTGACATCCGGGTCAATGTCGCGCGGCACGGCAATGTCGATAAAGAACATGGGCCTGTTTTTGCGGGCTTTGAGCACGGCGCGGATGTCGCGCGCGCGGATGATGGGTTCCTGCGAGCCGGTGGAGGTGATGATGATGTCCACCTCTGTCAGGTGCTCGGCCATGTCTTCAAAGGGGATGGCCCGTCCCTTGAACTGCTTTGCCAGCTCCTGCCCGCGTTCAAGAGTGCGGTTGGCAACCAGAATTTCATCAATGCCCGACTGCAAAAGATGCATGGCGGCAAGTTCGGCCATTTCGCCCGCGCCCACCAACATGGCCTTGTGAGTCTTCATGTCGCCAAAAATGCGTTTGGCAAGCTCCACTGCGGCATAGCTGATGGAAACCGCGCTGGAGGCCACCGCAGTTTCTGTGCGCACCCTTTTGGCTACAGAAAAAGCCTTGTGCACCAACCGGTTAAGTATGACGCCTGTGGCGTGGCACTTGACCGCCTTGCGGTAGGCGGTTTTGAGCTGGCCCAGAATCTGTGGTTCGCCCAGCACCATGGAATCAAGGCTGGACGCCACAGAAAACAGATGGCGCACCGCCTCCAGATTCTTGTGCACATAGACGTAGGGCTTGAGTTCTTCGGGTTTTGCGCCGCGCGCAATGGCCCAGTTTTCAAGCACCTGTCCGGCCACATCGCCGTTGCCAGCGGCCAGCAGCTCCACGCGGTTGCAGGTGGAAAGGATCACGCTTTCGCTCACCGCGCCAACACACGGCACGGCCCAATGCTCTTCATCGCAGTGGTTGACCAGGGCAAAGCGCTCGCGCACGTCCACGCTGGCAGTGCGATGATTCAGGCCGACAAGAAAGATATCACAGTCCATGATGATAGCCCGGTCAGCGCCGGATGAATGCGTGGTGTGTTTCCATGAAGGTATTCACCACAATGATTGAAAAGAGGCAGAGAATAAATACAAAAACAGCCAGTTGTGCAGGCTTGCGGCCCTTCCAGCCCTTGGTGAGGCGGTTGTGGAAAAGCACGGAGTAGAACAGCCAGATCACAATGCTGATAACTTCCTTGGGGTCGCCCGTCACCGTGCCGCCAAATACCGGCTTGGCCCAGATAAGCCCGGAAACGATGCCCAGAGTGTACATGGGAAAGCCGATCATGGTCGTGATGGCATTGATTTTATCAAGCATGGAGAGGGCGGGCATGTCGAGCCAAAAGCCCTTCATGGTCAGCTTGCTCTTGATGCGCCCCTCCATGAACAGAAAGAGCGCTCCGGCGGCAAAGGCCAGCGCCAGCAGGGCAAGGCTCAAAAAAAGCGAGCCGATGTGCAGGGCGTAAAAGGAGGTGTTGAGCGAGGGCGGAACCTGCACCACTGAGGCCAGATACGGGGCCGACATGGCAAAGAGCATAAGCCCTAGCGGTGTGGCGAATACCAGCGGAATCTCCTGCCGCAGCTTGGCCCAGGCGGCAATGCCGCAGAGCACCACAAACCAGGCCATGAGCTGAAAGTACGCGCCAGCGCTCAGGCCGCCGGGCAGGGCCTTGTGAAAGCCCAGAAAGAGCATGAGCGTCTGACAGGCAAAGCCCGCCAGCGCCACGCTACAGCCTATCTTGCGCCACAGGGCGCTGCGCGCGGCAACGCCCGCAAGCCCTGCAACACTGGCCGAGCCATAGAGCAGCAGGGTTACGGCGGTGGAAAATTCAGGGGAGATCATGGAGCAACTCCGCTATATTGGCGTGCAGTGCGGGCGGAAGCGCCGCCTGCAAATAACGCGTACAGTTTTCATGGTCGTGTTCTTCCAGCCACTGTTGCAGAGGTGATTCTGCCAGTTTGCGGAACAATCCCGTATTCTGCCCTGTATCGTGCCCCAAGGCAAGAACCAGAGGCCGCAGCCGACCCATCAGGGTTGCCATGCGTGAACGCGGTTCAAGCCAGCGCTCAAGTTCGCCCTTCCAGCGGCGGGCCAGCGCGGGGCTTGCCCCGCCAGTGGAAAGCGCCGCCGCAAGCGGGGTGCTGCGGGCCACGGCTGGCACCTGAAAACAGCCTTCCTCCGGATTGCTCGCGCTGTTACACAAAACACCCGTTGCGGCGCACAGGGCGGCAATGCGGCTGTTTTCCGCAGCGCTGCCGGTGGCGGCAAACACCAGCCCGCAGCCATTGAGGTCGGCAGCCTCGCAGGCGCGGCGTTCAAAGCGTACCCTTGGGTCGCGCAGCAGTTTCGCCGCTTCCGGCGCTGATTCCGGCGCAGGCCCGGCAAGGTCGAGCACCAGCACGGATGCCGGATTGCAGGCCAGCAGGCCGGAAAGTTTGCGTTGCCCCACCTGACCAAGGCCGACCACCAGACAGCGGATGCCTGAAAGCGAGATGAATATGGGGTAGAGCGGGGCGGAGGGCTGTTGTGCGCGCATATGTGATCCAGATGGTGAAAGAAGCTTGAAGATGAGCATATAGCAGCGCGAAATATTTTGCAAAGGGCCAGCGTGCCATCGTATTTGCGCAGCTTCAATTGTTGTGCAGCGCAGTTGCGCCCCGCATTGCTTGCCTAGGTGGACAGATTGCCTTAGATTGTGGGCAATTGGCAGTTTTACGCATGTTTCGGCCATTAACTGACTATTGCCATCAACAACCATACGGAACGACATGCCCAAATTTCTGGTCATACAGGCGGCGCGCTTTGGCGATCTGGTGCAGACCAAGCGCCTGTTGCTTAGTCTGGCTTTGCGCGGCGAGGTGCACCTTGCCCTGGATGCCAGTTTGGTTCCGCTGGCCAGAGTGCTCTATCCCTTTGCCGAATTGCACGCCCTATCGGTGCACGGCAGGCCTCAGGCAGAGGCGCTTGCGCGCAACACCGCTGTGCTGGACCGTTGGCAGGGCTTGCACTTTGAAGCCGTGTACAACTGCAATTTTTCCGGCACTACCGCGGCACTGTGCCGAGTTTTTGAGGCAGAGCAGGTTCAGGGGTATCGGCCAGAGGCAGGGGGGATTTCGCGTTCTCCCTGGGCGCGGCTTGGCTTCCGCCTCAGTGAACGTCGCGCGCTGGCAACGCTGAATCTTGTGGATTTTTGGGCGCATTTTGCACCAGAGCCGGTTGAGTCCCACAGGGTCAATCCTGTGGCAGCCCCCGGCGGGCGAGGGCTTGGCGTGGTGCTGGCAGGGAGGGAATCGCGCCGCTCGTTACCCGTGCCCGTGCTGGCCGAGGTGGTGCGCACGGCCTTTGGGGCAATGGGGGGGCCGCGAGTGCGTCTGCTGGGTTCAAAGGCGGAGCAGCCCGCAGCCCGTCAGCTCATGCGGCATTTGCCCGGTAAGCTGCTCGACAGGGTGGAAGATTACAGCGGTAAAACAGACTGGCCCGGCCTTGTGGACGTTGTAGACGGGCTGGATGCGCTGATCACGCCCGATACAGGCATCATGCACCTTGGCGCACACCTTGGCGTGCCTGTGCTTGGTTTTTTCCTTTCTTCGGCCTGGCTGCACGAAACCGGGCCATACGGCGTGGGCCATTATGTATGGCAGACGGCGCGCACCTGCGGACCGTGCCTGGAAACCGCCCCTTGCCCCTACGATGTGGCCTGTGGTCAGCCTTTGGCGCAAGTGGAGCTCTTGCGCTCCATTGCCGCAGTACTTGCCCGCCTAAAATCGGGCGCGCCCTCTGCCGCCGCGCAGGCGGAATCGTGGCCGTCCCTGCCAGCGGATTTGCAGTTGTGGCGCACGGGCATGGACGCCTTGGGCACGCTGCCTCACCTGCTCGCGGGCTGTGACCCGCATGTGCGGGAGCGCAGGTATGTGCGCGATTTTCTGGCTGCGCGCCTGCATCTGCCCATGTTGGACGAAAGCGCCGCCCTTGCCCCGCAAGCTCCGAATCTTGACGAATGGCTTTATAACGATGCGGACTGGATGTTGCCGCCAGGGAGATACTGCTGATGCCCGCCGCTCCTCTGCGAATTCTTGTGGTGCTGCCCATGTACGGCGGCTCGCTGCCCATCGGCCGTTACTGCGCCAGCGCTCTCAGCGGGCTAGGGCACAGTGTGCGCGTGTTTGAGGCGCCCTTGCTGCACCCGGCTTTTACCGGACTGCGCGGCCTTGGGCTGGCCCCTGCGCAGACAGCCCAACTGGAAAATTCTTTTTTGCAGGTGGTTTCGCAGGCCGTGTGGGCGCAGGTGCAGGCGCAGGAGCCGCATCTAGTGTTGGCTCTGGCGCAGGCTCCCATAGGGCGCAGCCTGTTGCAGCGTTTGCGCCGGTCGGGCGTGCGCACGGCCATGTGGTTTGTGGAAGACCACGAGGTTTTTGATTACTGGAAGGCCTACGCACCGCTGTACGATGTTTTTGCCGTTATCCAGAAAGAGCCTTTTTTATCCATGCTCTCGGGCATCGGGCAGGGCAGCTCCCTGTATCTGCCGCTGGCGGCCCAGCCGGATTTTCACAAGCCGCTGGAACTGACCGAGCAGGAAAAGCGCGAATACGGGGCCGATATTGGCTTTCTTGGCGCGGGTTACCCCAACCGGCGGCTGGCTTTTCGTCAGCTGGTAGGGCGTGATTTTAAAATCTGGGGGTCGGACTGGGACGGCGAGAGCCTGCTTGCGCCCCACGTGCAGCGCGGCGGCGCGCGCATTGATGCGGATGAGAGCGTCAAAATCTACAATGCCACGCGCGTCAACCTGAATCTGCACTCGAGCCTCGGCACTGCGGAGCTTGTGAGCAAGGGTGATTTTGTCAATCCGCGCACTTTTGAACTGGCGTGCATGGGGGCCTTTCAGCTTGTGGACAGGCGAGCGCTCATGCCCGAGCTGTTTGCGCAGGATGAACTGGCAACCTTTGGCACGCTGGAAGAATTTTACGCGGGCATCGAGTATTTTCTGGCCCATCCGGACGAGCGCCATGCCTTTGCCGCCCGCGCAAGGGAGCGGGTGTTGCGCGATCATACGTATGAGCAGCGCATGGCCGCCCTGCTTGGTTTTGTGGAGCAGCGCCTCGGCCCCTGGCCGCTTGAGCTGGAGTCTTCCGGCGGCATGCCGCCTGATGTGGAGGCCGCGCTCACTCCGGAGATTCGCAGGGACATGGCGGCGGTGGTGCAGGGGCTTGGCCTTGGCCCCAATGCCGGATTTGACGATGTCATCAATGCCTTGCGTGCCCGTAGCGGCGTGCTGACGGAAACAGAGGCTGCCCTGCTGTTTCTGGATGAATGGCGCAGGCAGTACGGCAAAAAATAATCTTCCGATATTGCAAAAATCCTTTGCACACCACGCCCGCTTTTGCCAGCAGTGCGCAGATATGAAAAACCCCGCCGTGAGGCGGGGTTTTTACGTCATATCAATGCGACAAGTTGTCGTTACTGTACAATATCGGTCATGGACGGAGGCAGGGTTATTTCCGTCATGTTGAGGTAGAAAGGCAACATGATGGCAACCGCCAGCGCCAGCGCGGCCAGCAGGGTGATCTTGTGGCGCATGGGGGTGGCGCTGCGGGCCACGAATGTCCAGAGCAGGGCCGGAGCAAGCCAGAGCAGCAGCTCTGCGCTTTCCATGATGGCGTCAGTGACGGTAAAGGTGTCGTTTTGCCATGCGTTCTGCACGTCAAACACCGAGGATGCCAGCAAAATAACCCAGAAAACAGCCCAGGCATTGCGCGCCCATGTGGCGCACCAAGGGAGCATGGTATTGTAGTGGTCGCGGCCAAAATCGTCGTATTTGCGGCGCAGCACAAGCCAGAAAGCGCCCATGCCGCCTGCCACGGCCAGCATCAGGGGCAACGACCAGAAAAGGGCGCACCAGAAGGGGGTTCCAAAACCGGGAACATAAATGTGCCCAAGGGTCAGCAAGTCTGCATCGGGGCGGGCCAAGGCCGTGAGCAGGCGCGCGGCAGCCAGGGACGCCACGGTGGCGATGATGCCCTGAATGCCGCTGACCACGCCCATGCCCACATGCAGCATGGGCAGCTTGAGCAAAAATTTCCATAAGGCGAAATACATGCTGTTGATAAGCACGGCCAGGCCGAGCATGATCCAGCTCATTTCAACCATGAAGTCGGAGATGGAGTCGGGCGTATAGGAGCTTTGCGTAAAGAAGAGCCAGACCCTGCCGCAGATGAGCAGCGCCCAGCCAAGCAACAATGAGAGCAAGGCCAGCTGGCGGGCGCATTTTTCATAGGAGGCGCGCTTGCGCGTAACCGCCAGCGCCCGTGCGGCGGCAGACATGAAACCCAGGCCCGCAAAGGCCAGCAGGGCCGCGAGCGGCAGGGCAATGCTCAGGGCGTCAAGGCCCATGCGCGCCAAGGGAAAGGACTGTCCAAGATGCCGCAACGCGTCCATCCAAGTTGTCAGGGCCGCTGCCATTTCCTGGAAAAAATTCATCTGGCTTCGCCTCCGGTCTGGCTTGATGCCGGATAGGAACTGTTCATGCGGATTATTGCCGCCCTTCGCCTGCCGTGTCTCGGGTAAGCCCCTGTGCACGTGCGGATGAAGGCAAAATCCCGTTTTGCAACCGGGGGCAAGGCACATCAGCAGGCCGTGAAACAGCCCTTTGTGATGTTGCGACGCTCCGGTTGTCCGTATCTCTTATGCTGTACGAGCGTGAGCAAGCCTGTTCTTGCCTGAAAAACGCTGCCGCTGCAAGAGTTCTTGAAATATGGCCGGGGTTGAGGCACAAGAAAGGTTGGCAGGTTGATGGGCTTGTGCGTTTGCAGTTCTGGCAGCTATAGCAGCCGGGCAAGCGGCAAGGCCGGGCCGAATTTTTTTTGATGGGCGTCTGTTGCGGGCTTTTGATGCATTGAGCGATATTTCAACGCAAGAATGCTCTTGTGCTGGAGACCGGGATGAAAACACTGATTGTTGTGCCGTTGGCCTGCGTTGCGCTGGTTGCCGGGTGCGCTTCTTCTGACAAAATGCGTCAGGTGGAATCGACCAGCGAAACCAACCAGAAGGTGCTGCGCGAGACCGACCAGCGGTTGCGCACGCTGGAGCAAAGCGTAAACACGCTTGATACCCAGGTTGCCCAGCTCAATAACAGGGTTTACGAAGTGCGCACCCGTGGCGGACAAAAAACCGGCATGACTGTGGTGCCCATTATTCCGCCGCAGCCCCACAAAAGTGCTGTGGTTGCGCCTGCCCAGCCGGAAAGCGCCCAGCTAACCGCGCACGGCCCGGTTGCGACCAGCAGCCCCGAGCGTCCCGCGGTCAATCCCGCAAGCCAGCCCCCAGTGAATCCCGCAAATACGGCATCGGCAAATTCTGCAACGCCCAACGCCCGCGCTCTTGATCCTGCCGCCACAATCAGGCCGATTCCCGCTGCCGCCCCGCGTGAGGCTGCCAAAGCCGAAGCCGAGGTAATGCCCAAAACTCCTGCGGCAAAGACTGCTGCCCAGCAAAGCCCAGCAGAAAAGCCGCAAGCCGCCGCCAAGGGCGCGCCGGGTTCGGCGTCTGCCTCATCCGCCGCATCTTTCGCCCTGCCGCCTGAGGCCGCGTCTCCTCCTGCGGCTTCCGCTGCCGGGAAGGGGGCGGTTCAGCCCATGCTGCCGCCCGTTGCCGCAGCCGGGGGCAATCCTGATGTTCCCGTGCCTTCTGTGCCGGTCTCTGATCTTGCCCTGCCGCCCGAGCATCCGGGGCTGGGCCTGCCGCCCCTGCCTGGGGATGCCGCCGCCAAAAACGGCGCAAAGGGCAAGGCTGCCAAAGCCGCTGCCGGATCGGCTCCTGCTTCGGCTCCTGCTTCGGCTCCTGCTTCGGCGGCAAGCGCTGCCGCCACGCCTGCTGTTTCGGCGCAAGCCCAGCCGCAAGCTCCTGCGCAACCGTCCGCAGCCTTGCCCAAGAGCGGCAAGGGCGAGGAGGCCGCATACAAGGCAGCCTTGCAGCCTGCCATGTCTGGCCGGGCCGCAGACAGCATTGGCCGTTTTCAGACCTTTTTGCAGGAATATCCTCAGGGCCGCTTTGCCGCCAATGCGGAATACTGGATTGGCGAGGGGTATTACGCCCAGGGCAAGTACAAGGATGCGCTGGCGCAGTTTGAAAAGGTCAACAGCCAGTGGCCGCGTCATCATAAAAACGCCGATGCCCTGCTGAAAACTGGCATGACCCTGAGCCGCATGGGCGACAAGGAAGGTGCCGCGCAGGCCTACAAAAAGCTGCTGTCGCAGTTTCCCAACTCAGAAGCGGCGGGGCTTGCCCGGTCGCGTGGTCTGGCCCGGTAAAATGGGCTTTGCAGCGGCGCTGGGCCATACAGCGGTGGCGGCATGAGCCAGCCGTGTAAAACTCTGGCTGCAATGGACGAGGCCGCCCGCAAGGAATACTGGGCCAGCCTTGCCCTGCGGCACTGCCGAGGGCTGGGTGCGCGTTCTGCCGCACGCCTTGCGCGGCACTTTGGCTCGGCCTACGCCGCCGTGCAGGCGCGTGAACTCTGGCATGAGGCGGGCGTCAACAAGGGGCAGGCCGCCGAACTTGCTACGGGTTCGTGGCGTGTCACTGCCAGGGAAGAATGGGATCGCGCCCGCGATCTTGCCGCATCCATAGTTCTGTGGACAGACCCTGAATATCCCGTGCTGCTGCGCCCGGTTATTGACGCGCCCCTGCTGCTCTATTGCCGGGGCGATCTTTCCCTGCTGCAATCGCCGGGTTTTGCGGTGGTTGGCTCGCGCAAGGCCACCAAACATGGCAGGTCTGTGGCCGAATACATGGCGCGCTGCCTTTCGGCCTGCGGCATTGCCATTGTTTCCGGCATGGCGCTGGGCATAGACAGGGTTGCCCATGAGGCCGCGCTTGAGCGCGTTGGCCGCAGCATCGGCGTGTTGGGAACGGGCATTGATATGCTCTATCCCATTGGCAACATGACTGTTTTTGATGAAATGGAGCTCCGGGGCCTGCTGATCTCTGAATTCGCGCCCGGTACGCTGCCGCATGCGGGCAATTTCCCCATCCGCAACCGCATCATCAGCGGGCTTTCGCTGGGTGTGCTGGTGGTGGAGGCCGCCCAGCGTTCGGGCAGCCTTATCACGGCGCGGCTGGCGCTGGAGCAAAACCGTGAAGTGTACGCCGTGCCAGGGCCTGCGCTGGATGCCCATTGCCTTGGCTGTCAGGATTTGGTGCGTCAGGGCGCGCATGCAGTATTCAGCGCCGAGGACGTGTTGCGCGATCTGGCGGAGCAGTTGCGGCCTTTTGGCATCAGCGAGGTCGGTGTGCCTGTTGAAGAGGAAGGGCTGCTGGAGGATGTGCCTGCGACGGAATCACCCAAGGCGGCAGGCGCGCTAAAGACATCAGAATCCAGTGCCGCAGGCCGGGCCGCGACGGCGGGGAAACCCGGCAGGGCCAAGGCCAATGGGCAGGATGCTCCAACCGGGGAGCATGTCAGCGAAAACGCATCCATTATAGATGATGCCAGCAGCAAGGCGGTCACAGTGCAGCCCCTCAACGAGGGCGAGCGAGCCGCTGCGGAAAACGCCGCTGCCGCCGATGGCAACGCTGGTCTGCTTGAGTATCTGCGTCAGCATGGCCCCACCCATGCCGATGTTCTGGCTGATGCCGCAGGGCTGAGCGCTGCGGCGGCCAATGCCGCTCTTGTGGGGCTTGAGATGCTGGGCAAGGTGCGGCGTCTGCCCGGCGCGCGTTATGAGGTAACGGCATGAGCAAGGCTCAGGGCGGGCAAAAAGACCCGGACAGCGCGACCGCCAGCCCAAAGGCCGGGAGCGGTGCTGCTGCGGCCAAAACGGCAGGGCGCAAAAAAACTGCTGGCAAGCCGATTCAAGGTTCGTTGACCGAGGCAGCCACGCCAAACACGCAGGAGCAGGCAGCTGTCGGGCAACGCAAAGCCGGCCCCGACCGGGCAAAGCTCTTTGTTGATGCCTTTCTGGCCTGGATGGAAGTGCAGAAGGGCGCTTCGCCCGCCACGCTCAAGGCCTATGGCAGCGACCTTGCGCAACTCATCGAATTTCTGCGCGGGCAGGATGCTGACCTCGGAAGGCCAGAATCCGTCACCCGGCGGCACGTGCAGGCCTATCTGGCCTGGCTGTTCCGTCAGGGCGAGGCAAAAAGCTCCATGGCCAGAAAACTGGCGGCTGTGCGTTCATTCTTCCGTTTTCAACAGCGCAATGGTGTGGTAACAGAAAATGTGGCCGCGCAGGTGCGCAATCCCCGGCAGGAAAAGCGCCACCCCCGCGCCCTGAATGTGGACGAAACCTTTGCCTTGCTGGATGCGGAGCATGGCCAGGCAGGGACAGAGAGCGCCGAATCTGCGCGCCTGCTGTGTCGCGACCTAGCCTTGGCGGAACTTCTCTACGGTTCTGGCCTGCGTATTTCTGAGGCGCTTGGCCTCGATATTGATGATGTGCAGCTTTCATCGCGCGTGTTGCGCGTTATGGGCAAAGGCTCGCGCGAGCGGCTTGCGCCGCTTTCCGACACATCGTGCGAGAGCCTCAAGGCATGGCTTGACGAGCGTCCGCTCCTGGCCCTGCCGGAAGAACAGGCTCTGTTTGTGGGTTCTCGCGGTTCGCGCCTGAACCGCAGGGAGGCTGCGCGCATTGTGGAGCGCTTGTGCCGCCGGGCCGGGCTGGATTTTACAGTGTCGCCGCACAGCCTGCGCCATTCGTTTGCAACGCACCTGCTTTCGGCTGGGGCCGACCTGCGCAGTGTGCAGGAGCTGCTGGGACACCGCAGATTGACCACCACCCAACGCTATACGCAGGTAAGCCTTGAGCATTTGATGGAAGCCTACGACAAGGCTCATCCCAAGGCGACGAAAAAATAAAAAAATCACTAAGTTAAAAATATTGTTTATTTTCAAGTAGATATGTTTTATAGGGTAGAGTGTCCACTAATCTGTTTCGGGTTTTTTTGTGCGAAGACCTTGGCATGAACAGGACTTTGTGCTAAAGAGAACAAAGCGGTCGCACTGAACCGCATACCCGAACAATACCGGAAGGAGAGACTGTCATGTCCGCATTAGTTATTGGTCACATGAATCCTGATACCGACAGCATCATTTCTGCCATTGCCGCCGCCGACCTGTACAGCAAGCGCGGTCTGGACGTTACCCCTGCCGCCCAGGGCGCGCCCACTCCTGAAACCGAATTCGTGCTCAAGAAGTTCGGTCTCACCGCTCCCCAGGTTGTTGCCGATGTGGCTGGCAAGAATCTGTATCTGGTGGACTATTCCGATCTGGCTCAGGCCCCCAAGGGAATGGATTCCGCCTGTGTGCTCGGTATCGCTGATCACCACAAGCTTGGTGATGTGACCACCTCTGCGCCCCTGGAAGCCTGGATCTGGCCCGTGGGCTGCACCTGCACCGTGCTGAAGAACATGTTTGACTTCTACGGCGTGGAAATTTCCAAGAGCATCGCTGGCGGCATGCTGTGCGCGATCCTCTCCGATACCGTTATCTTCAAGTCCCCCACCTGCACCCCCGCCGACAAGAAGGCCGTTGAAGAACTGGCCAAGATCGCGGGCGTGAGCGACGTGATGTCTCTGGGCATGGAAATGTTCAAGGTCAAGAGCGCCGTTGAAGGCACCTCCATGAAGGACCTGGTCTTCCGTGACTACAAGGACTTCGACATGGGCGGCAAGAAAGTTGGCATCGGCCAGCTCGAAGTGGTCGACCTTTCCATTCTGGAACCCGTCAAGGCTGGCCTCCAGGCCGAAATCGCCCGCGTGAAGGGCGAAGGCCGTCACAGCGTGTTCCTGCTGCTCACCGACATCATGAAGGAAGGCTCTGAAATGCTGATCGTTTCTGACGATCCTTCCGTGGTGGAAAAGGCTTTTGGCGTGAAGGCCGAAGGCAAATCCGTGTGGCTGCCCGGCGTGATGAGCCGCAAAAAGCAGGTCGTGCCCAACTTTGAAAAGGCTTTCAAGTAAGCTTTAGCTTAGCTTGAAATGATTTTGCCCCGCCGGGGCAGGGAAGCAGGTTCTTGCGAACCGAACCCCTGCCTTGGCGGGGTTCTTTTTTGCATGGCAGCACTTGGCGCTCTTTTGAGCGCCAAGTGCTGCCTTTTGCGCAGGGTGAGGCCGCGTCATAATAGTGCCGCACCGGCGGGCGATTTGTGCGGTAGCGGGCTGTGGCGATACGGCTGAACAATGCCGCACTGTTCCGTTATCCCTTAGCGGCACTTTGCCCGCGCTCTGGCTGATAAGGGGGCGCAACTTGCGGCAAAAGCGGAGTAAACAATCAGCCCTGTGCGGGCTACTTGACCCCAGCGCACGCATGTCGCCGCGTAATTCGGTTGAGGGCTGGCTCCGCTGATGCTCGGACGCAAAAAAGGCTGCCAGTTCTATGCGAACCGACAGCCTTTGACTCTTTTACTGCGGTGGTTGGCGAGTGTGCGGCCTACAGGCTGCGCTCTTCCAGACCTTCGCCGCTCTTTTGTTTGGCCTTGTTGGGCGGGGTAGTGACAGGCTGCAAGCCGGGCACCACGTCATGCACTTCTGTGGGCGGCAAGAGCGGATCGGCGGCATCGCGCTGTATGACCTTGCTGTCGCGCACATACAGCGTGCAGGAAAGGCCAAAGCATTCATACACCGCGGCCACGGTGCCCTTGAGTTTTTCCTGATCATTGAGCGGCGGCGGAACAAGCACATAATAAATGCGGGTGCGCCCACCCCTCTTGGGTTCCACAAAGCAGGAGACAATCCATTCATCCTGCCCGTCCCCGTTCCAGTCCGCAATGCCGACCATATTGACTTTAAGCTTCTGCGTGGCATGATTGATGCTGAAACCGTTGGGGAAACGCTGCACGCGGCTGTCGGGCAGGATGGTGGCGGAAAATGTTTCGCCAAGATACACATCGTGCGCCGTATCGTTTTGCAGCATAAATGAGGGCGAAAGGCGGGTGAAAAGTATGTCGCCGTAGTCTTTCAAACCCTTGAACGACATGGGGGCAGTGTAGGAGCCGTCCTTGTCCAGCAGGTCACGGGCCTGGAGTTCCTTGGGCATGTTATGCGCCATTTTCATGAATTCGTCTTTTTCCACCACAACCACAGGGCGGGTGGTACCGCAGCCAGCAAGCAGACAGCCCAGGCAAAGCAGGGCGCAGATTCGCGATAAGACCATGATGTGTGTCGACTCCCCTGGCGGAGATTTGACGGCAAAAAGCCGCTTCTCCGTGAATGCAGCATTTGTAAGCGTCTGCGAGCGGCTTGTAAAGAGCATTGCAGGCAGTCTGGTACGGTATCTGCATGTTTTTATGATAATGTCATGAAAATGCTCCAACCCCACAGGACACGACATGTCTGAACCAATATACTTGCAGATGCCCGAAGCCCGGTTGAAAAAGCATGGCCGCATGTTTTTGCGCCTTCTGCCCCTGTGGGTGATAGCCTGTCTGGTTGCCGCCGGGTGGTGGTGGATCGAATCTGGCCGTGTGACAAGCACCTGGGCCATGCTCGACGGCATGGTGTACGCTGTTTCGTCCGAATTTCCCGCCAAGGTCGAATCCGTGTCTGTCCGCGAGGGTGATCATGTCAAAAAAGGGCAGGTCTTGGCCCGGCTGGACGCCAAAGCATACGCTGGCCGTGTGGGCGAGGCCGGGCGCGAGGCAGCCGCTCTGCGCGCCATGGCTGGCCCGCCCAGCATTGAAGAAACCGCAGCCCGCCTCAAGCAGGCGCAGGATTCAGAACAGGAGATGGTGCGCCGCATCGCACTGGCGCGGCATGATGAAGACCTCAAGCAGAAGGCGCGCGAAGAACGCGTGGCGGAGCATGTGCGCGCCCAGCTGGCCTTGCGCACACTTGATAGCCAGGGCGGTGAGCGCGCTGTGGGCAGCGCGCGTTACGCAGCCGCCAAACAGGCAGAAGCTCAGACCCGCCTTGCCAAGGAGCGGGCCATTGTGGAATTTGAGCAGGTCAGCCTTGTGCGCGCAGCCATAGATCAGGAACTTGCCCGAGTGCGCGCGGAAGCACTACGTTACAAACAGTTGGCCTCAAGCAACCGCTATGCGCCAAAATATGTGGCAGGGGCCTTGGGCGCTGCCATGAATGCCGTGCCGCAAAATGCAGTGGACGGCAATCTATACGCGCCGCAAGATGGGCGCATTCTGCGTGGCATCGCCATGCCAGGGCAGTCTGTGCAGCGCGGAGAGCCAGTGGTCTTGCTGCTGCCCGAGGGCAAGGAAGCGCAAAAGTCCTTCTGGCTGTTGGCCTTCTTTACGCAGGATGCCGCCAATGCCCTCAAACCGGGCCAGAAGTGCGCCATAACCCTGAAAAACGACACCAAGCTTGAAGGGCGCGTCTACGACAGGCTCGACCCCCAGCCCCTGCCGTCCAATGCCATTGCGGACAACAAGGATGCCAGGGAAACTGCGGCCCGCCCGGAAGTTTACGTGCCTGTGCGCATAACCATCAGCGATGGCGAGGGAAAGCAGTTTGAACCCGGCATGCTGGGGAAGTGCGAGGTTATGACGAGGGTTTTCTGGAATTAGTGGACGTTTGGGGGCTTGCGCGACGGGCGGCTAACTGAAATTTTATGCCCTGCGGGCACAGGATTCCGCCCTCCGGCGAAATTTGGGACGCCTGCGCGGCGTGCGATTTCGCCTTCCCGGCGTGGGGCAAAGGGGGCCTGTTAGGGGCTGCGCCCCTCCTCGGCCCCCTCTGCACTCCCCCGGAGCACCCCCTTGAGGTTTTCAAATCCCCCAAAAAAGCGAGGGCAGCGCGGCTATAGCTGCGGGAGCTTCCCTCCCTCGCTTTGCTCGCTCAGGTGATCTCCCTCCGCGCCGCGCAAATGCCAGAGTACGTTTTCGCTTTGAGTGTATTCCGTTTCAGCCAACGACCCTCAGCACTTTGGCTAACCACAGGATATGCTTCGTTCTCGTTTCAACACCCCATGGACATGCAGCCAGCATCAATTGGGTAAGTCAAAGAACAGGAAAAACAAATAAAATTAGTAAACTAACTATGGCTATGCCAATCACCTTATACTCGCCGGAGCGTAGCGGAGGCGATGGCTGGTGTTAGGCGAATTTGCAAGATACGCTTTTTGCGGGCTGAAGCGTTCAGGGTGAAAAGTCGGGTATGCGTAAATCAGCCAGACAGGCTCTCCCACAACCCTTCATATCTGTCCGTGGCTATCTTTTCCCTGCTTCTTACTTCCCCGTGTACACGGCGCCAGAGGTGGGGCTCTCCTTAACCACGATTTTTGAAAGCCCCCGGATCTGGGAATCCAGCTTGCCCCAGAGCCAGATGGCGATATTTTCGCTGGTGGGATTTTCAAGCCCTTCAATATCATTCAGATACGTGTGATCGAGCTGGTCAACAAACGACTTCGCAATCGATTTAATGTCGCCAAAATCAACAACCCAGCCATTGGTTTCAGACACTTCGCCCTGTACATAAACTTCAACAACAAAAGTATGCCCATGCAGATTGCCGCACTTGTGCCCCGCCGGTACAGCGGGCAGCCGGTGCGCTGCGTCAAACGTCATAGTAACGTAAATATCCATATGCTCTCCTACGAAATCCCGATAAACTTGTGTGTCTGAAGGCTGAGCTTCCACAGCGGGCGATCCTGGCAGATTCTGACCGCGTCTTCCGTTGCCTGTGACTGACCAGCATAGTCGCGGGGTTGCAGAAAAAAATGTTTGAAATCCAGTTGCTCAAAATCCTGTACGGAGATGCCCTCTTGAGGCCAGACGAGCTTTAGCTCGCTCCCGGATGTAACAACCAGTTTCGTTCCCGCCTTGGGGCTGACCGTAATCCAGTCCAAGCCCTCAGGCAGGGCAAGCGTCCCGTTGGTTTCTATTCCCGTTTCCACACCGCGGCGGCCCAACTCCTGCAACAATTCTTGGGTAAGTTGCAGGGCAGGCTCCCCACCTGTGAAGACCACGTAAGGCCGATAGCCCGGATGCGTATAGATGGGGAAAAAAGAGCAGATCGCCTGGGCCAGCGTTGCGGCGTTTTTGAATTCTCCGCCCGATTTCTCTGCCCCAATAAAGTCTGTATCGCAAAATGGGCATTTGGCAAATTTGCGATCTTCTTCTCGCCCTGACCACAGGTTGCAGCCGGAAAAACGGCAGAAAACTGCGGGGCGGCCCGCGTGGAACCCTTCCCCTTGCAACGTATAAAAAATTTCCTTGACTGCAAAGCTCACTATATTTCTCCAGTTTCACCGCACGGTTGCCGTGCACTGGCTTTTAAGCAACAGGCAGGCAGCCGCTTCTTCTGCGTGAAGCGCGTATTCTTATACCCTCAGAGCCATGCTGAGGCAAAATTTGTATTTTATCAAGAATATCAGTGAAGTGCTGGCAGCGCTCAGGCAAATGATTTGTTGCTTTTGAAAAGCAAACGCCGGGATTTTGCGCGCCCGTACTCCTGTACGGTAGCATCAAAACCCCGGCGCTGACGCATTCAGCTCGGCAAAATCGTATTTGCGCCATTAGGCCTGACAGGTAAGCCAATTCCCGGTTGGGGGATGGAGCCCGTTATGGAGTCTGATCAGTTCGCCTGTCCTTCCAGTTCCGCCAGATGGTTGCGGGCAAAATCCAGGCTGGCGTCAAGCTCCAGCGCGGCGCTCAGATATTCGCGGGCCTGCTCGGCATTGCCCATGAATTTTTCGCACAGGCCGAGGTTGGCGAGGTCCATTGCAGAACCTTTGTCCACCCGCAGTACAGCCTTAAAGGCCTCTGCCGCCTTGGCGTAGTCGCCGGTCTTGAAGTGGGCCACGCCAAGCAGATTGCCGTATTCCTTCATGTCCGGGCAGAGCTTGGCAGCGGCTGCCAGCGCAGGCAGGGCCTCCTGCCAGCGGCATTCGAGGGTATCTGCATAGCCAAGGTAAAAGGAGGCCAGAGCCTGGGAATCTGCGTCGGGTTGCAGAGGCACGGCTGCGGCAAAGGCGCTGCGGGCCGTGTTGAAATCTTCCGCGCGCAGGGCCAGCATGCCTTCAAAGAATGGCAGAAAATGCGCGCCGGGATAGCATGATTCCAGCACTTTCAGGCCGTGCAGCACTGTCTCCGCATCGGCTTCTTCCACGAGTTTGCGGCCCACAAAGAGTCCAAGGCTCTGGTTGCGGTCGCGTTCGCGAAAATGCAGGCCCGGTACAATGCTGTAATGGGTGGGGATGCCGAGGCGCGGGTGCGTGGTTTCTACCGCGTAGAGTTCCAGCGGGGCAAGGCCGCGCAGGGCTGTGAGCAGTTCTTCACGGATATCGGCATTCTCCACGGTGGGCAGGCTGGCGAGGGAGACGGTTGGGCCTTCGATAAGCCAGTTGACCTGTTCAAGGGTCGTGTACTTGGAAAGGCCCGAAGCTTCGTAGCAGGCGCGGGTGCAAAAATCGCCTGCAAGCTGGGCAACTTCCGTAACCGCGCGGATGGCCGCCTTGGCAGGAGAAGCCGCAGTGCCGGCGGTGTAGACGATTTCAGAACTGTCGGGAAAGGTTTTGGGATCCCAGGCCACGGCGGCAACCGTGGGCAGGGGCATGCCCTGCGAAAAATCTTTCAGCACAATATGCACGCCCTCGCGCTCAAAGGCCGCCAGCAGTTCGGCCAGCACCGGGTCAAAGGCGCAGGATGCCGGGTCGATGGTGGGCGTGGTGGGCAGGTTGCGGTCAACGCGGCAGCACACGTGGCGCTCGATCAATTCGCTCAGGCCTTGCAACAGCGATTCTTCGCGGCTGTTGCCAGCCGAGGTGCCGTTGAATTCGCCAAGCAGTTTGAACCAGTCCAGCGGGAGCCACACGGTTTTGCCGTCCAGCAGGCGGGTAGCGGGGTAGAACTGCCAGCGCGTGAGATCAAGCACACGGCGGGCATCCTGAGGCGAAAGGGTGTCGTCCACCGAGCGCAGCATGGCCTCAATGGGCAGCAGATCACTGCCAAAACGGGCCTCGGCCTCGCTCCAGGTGGCGCTGACCATGTGGGGGCGTTCTTCCCAAAAGCTGAAAAAGGCAAAACGCTCCATCAGTTCCATGAGGGCCGAAGCCTCGGCCTGTTCGGCGGAGGAGCCTTTGCCCATCTGCTTGCGGGTGGGCATGATACGGCGGGCATCGGCACCGCACACGCTCAGAAACACGGGAATGCCAAGCCTGCCCACGTCCACGCGGCGCGTTTTTGACAGGATATCGAGGCGGGAGGAATCCAGCCGCTCGCGCACACGGGCAATGGTCTGCGCGGGGCTCATGGTTTTGTCCAGGTCGCGCGTGTAGCCCTTGGGGCAGGGGGCCAGGGTTATGATGGGCAACTGCTCGTTCATGGCCGCTCCAGAATCAGAATACTGTACAGACGGCGCTGTTCTTCGCCGTTTTCATCGTGGGATTTAACGCCGATGCGGCCTTCGGTAATTTTGAAGGTCTTGGCCGCGATTTTGCCAAAATGGGGTTTGCCACGGGCCACGTCGGTGCAGAAAAAGGCCTTGCCGCCGGGTGCTAGGTGGCGATCCACAAATTTGACCAACGGCCTGTGCAGGTCGTCCAGATAGAGGATTTCCGAGGCGGCGATAATGTCAAAGCCGCTGGCAAAGCGCGGGTCGCGGCCCGGCGCGGTCACGTCCACGTGGGTGACCTCGATTTGGTCGCCCAGACCGTTGCGCAGCACGTTGGCCCTGGCAAAACGCAGGGCCTGCTCCACCACATCGCTCAGCACCACACGCGCAAATCCGTAGCGGGCAGCCACTAGGCTCAGCGCGCCGCAGCCAGCGCCAAGCTCCAGCAGGCTTTTGCCCTGCGGTTCATACTTGCGCAGCAAACGGCCCAACACAAACGAACCGGGCCAAAGCTTTGCCCACAGGGGCAGATCCTTGAGCGGATCATGGATGGCCTTGCGTTGCAGCAGCTTGTCCAGATGCGCGCTCATGTTCTGTATGGAGAGCACCTGAAGGGGATTTTCGTCCACATGCAGCGGCTCGAATTCCACATCAAAATCGGTGCGGATGCGTTCCAGCAGGGTCTCAAGTTCGGCGGCATGGGCCGGGGAAAGACTGGTCGATGTTTCCTCGGGTGACAGAGGCGGACACAGGGAGTCAGACATGGATGTTCCTTGCAAAGGGGAATACAAAGGCTTCGATAAGTTAGTTACTATACCCGCATTTGAGGCGCATGGCAATCCTTATTGATTAAGTAGGTATTGCGGTGGGCCAGCGCCACGCAAAAGAGGTTCGGCCCGCCAAAGGGACTCGACCCGGCAGGGGAAGTCTGGCATTGTTGGCTGGTCGGCTGGTGTGCCAGTGGCCCCGCCGCAAACACTGAGCGAGAGGATTATGAAGCAGATTTTTCGTTTGGAAATGGTTGTGGCCGAAGAAGATGCAGACCGCGCCACCGGCTTGCTGACCTTGGGTGTGCCCTTTGGCTGGGAAGAAGAAACCCTGCCCACGGGTGAAACCCGCTTTCGCGTGCATTGCGAAAACCCCGAATTCATCAACAACCTGCAAAGCGACCTTCAGGCCCGCATTCCCGCTGCGGAATACACCCTGACCACGCTTGAGGATCAGGACTGGCTGGCAGCATGGCGGCAGTTTTTTACGCCTGTGCCCTGCGGCAACCGTTTTGTGGTGCTGCCCCCCTGGCTTGCCGACAGCAATGATTTCCCTGGTCGGGAAAAGATTGTTATCGAGCCCAAGAGCGCGTTTGGCACGGGCCATCATGCCACCACGGCCCTGTGCCTCACCGTGCTGAGCGGGCTTGTGGAAGCCGGGCGCGTCAAGCCGGGCCAGCATTTTCTGGATCTCGGCACCGGCTCGGGCGTGCTTGGCATTGCCTGCTGCAAGAGCGGCCTGACCGGTGAAGGCTACGACATCGACATGCTGGCCGTGGAAAATGCCATTGAAAACAGGCAGATCAACGGAATCGAAGGCTTTGAAGTGGGCCTTGGCAGCATAGACGCCCTTGAAGGCCGTACCTATGATCTGGTGCTGGCAAATATTCTGGCCCGCCCGCTGATTGATCTTGCCCAGCGCATTGTGTGGGCCTGCAAGCCCGGCGCATGCCTGGTGCTCTCCGGCCTGCTTGAAATTCAGGCCGACAGCGTGGAAGAAGCCTACATGGCCCAATGCCTGCCCAAGCCCCGCCGCGTTATTGACGGCGAGTGGTGCGCGCTGGTCTGGGATTAGCATTGACGGTATTTGCTCTGGCGACTGCGGCGGCGCAGGCGGATATTTCGTCTGCGTTGCCCGGTTTGCCTATTGTTCTTGCGCCGGAAACCGCCCCGGCACTGCTCTTTGCCATATTGGTCGGGCTTGGTGTGGTCTTGCAGTTTGCGGGCAGGTTTTACGCCAGCCGTGGCGCAGCCCTGCTTGGAGCGGGCCTTGTGCTCGGCGCGGGCCTGTTTGACCGCGACCCGGTGCTGGTGGTTGGGCAGCTTGTGCTTGTGGCCGCCCTGTGGCCCAAGGCGCGCAAAAAGTCCCGCACGGCGGCAGGCCCGAGAAAACGAAATTCGGCCTAGAATCAGGGCATTGCTTTGCGCAGCGTTCCACCCTGATCGGGGGCGGGAATCTGCCCGGAACTCAGCCCGGAATTTTGTGCAATGCGCAGGCAGGCTGTTCGTGCTATCGGCGCTGATCCCAGGTGGGGATGGGCGGCGGGGTGTAGTTATCGAGATCTTTTAGCGTCGTGCCCATGCGGGTAGGACGTCCGTTGGGGCCGCGCAGCACAGGCCCGCAAGACTGCGCTTCAATGACGGGCGGAATGCTCGCCGGGTCGGGGCGCAGCACTTCATCCGCTGAATGCAGATAGGGCAGGGGGTCAACGGCCTTGCCCGAGGCGTCCAGCAGGCCAAAGTGCAGGTGGGCCCCGGTGGTTCTGCCGGTACAGCCCACAAGCCCCACAGGTTCGCCTGTGGCAACGCGTTGCCCGGTTTTTACCAGAGTCTTTGACATGTGCCCGTAGCGCGCCGTCATGCCGTCTTCCTGTCGGATGTCAACGGAGATGCCCAGAGGACCGTTTTCGCCAGCGCGGATGACTGTGCCGGGCTTGAAGGCCGTGACAGGCCAGCCCATGTGCGCGCGAATGTCTATGCCCCCATGATCGCGCATGACCATGCCGCGCCTGCTGAGCCAGCCGGGCATGCGGCGGTTGCCAAAGGGGGATGTAATCAGCTCTCGCAGAGGCGGCAAGGAACGGCAGACCTCGGCATTGGCGGCTGTCTTGGGATGGGCTGATTCCGGTATTGCTGGCGAAGATTCAGGCTCTGCACGCTGGCTGCTGGCAGAAGTGCTCTGCGCTTCGGTTTGCCCGGCTTCTGGTTCAGCGCTGGATTGCTGATCCGTGCTGGGTTCCGCAACAAGTTTCTCGCTGTCGGCAGCAGGCGCAACCGGTGCGCCCACGGCAGGCGGGCAGCCAAGGGCTATGCAGAGGGCGGCAGGCGCGAGTCTGCTCAGAAATTTCGACACGTTTTCTCCCAGGCTGCTGGCTGCGCGTTTTGAGCGCGAACAGGTCGGCAGCATACGGCCCACTGTAAAAAAAGCAAGCCAGGCTTACTGCTAGTATGGCGAAAAGCCCGGCACAAGGAGGCAGCACATGCAGTTACGATCCATCACCGGAGACGTCACAGGGCGTCCCACCATTGATGGCGCAGGTGTGCGCCTTGTGCGCGTGCTTGGTTCGCCCACAGTCAAAACATTTGATCCCTTTCTTATGCTTGATGCCTTTGATTCCGTAAATCCGGAGGATTACGTAAAGGGTTTTCCCATGCATCCTCACCGGGGCATTGAAACGTTCACCTATCTTGTGAATGGCGTCATCGAGCACAAGGACAGCCTGGGCAATGCTGGCGTTATCCGTGATGGCGGCTGCCAGTGGATGACCGCCGGGAGCGGCATCCTGCATCAGGAGATGCCCCTTGCCTCGCCGCGCATGCTCGGCCTGCAACTCTGGATCAATCTGCCGGCCGCCCACAAGATGACCGATCCCAAGTACCGCGACATCACCCTCGATATGGTGCCACGTGTTGAGGAAGAGGCCGCTTCCGTGGCCGTGGTCGCGGGTGAATACAAGGGGGTTGAAGGTGCTGCGCGCGGCGACTATGTGGACGTGCGTTTTCTGGACGTGCGCCTCAAGCCCGGCGCGCGCTGGCAGGTGGAAACAAACCCCGCGCACACGGTTTTTGCCTATTTGTATGCTGGTGACTGCTTCTTGATGGATGGCAGGGAGCCAATGCTGGCCCGCCACGCCTACCTGCTGGGCGAGGGGGACACCGTGGCCTTTGAAGGCGGCGAAGAAGAATGCCGCTTTGTACTGGTTTCCGGTGCACCCCTGCGGGAGCCGGTTGCCTGGGGCGGCCCCATTGTCATGAATACAGATGAAGAGCTGATGCAGGCGTATTTTGAAATTGAAGAAGGCAGATTCATCAAGCACTGGCTTCCATCTGCGCAGAATTAGCCGCTGGCGGATTGAAAATATCCGGCTTGACACGGCTGCTGCGGGGTCTTATCTGACCAATTTGCTTTGCAAACAGGAGCAAGTACCATGCACAATTGTATTTCTGTCTTGTTTCGTAAGGGCAAACATCACGGCCTGGCACTTTTATGCACGCTGCTTGTATCCGCTTTTGCGGTTACTGGCGCTTTTGCAGCCGAGCCCAAGGTGCGCGTTCTTGCCACCACCTATCCCGTGTATCTGCTGACCCGCGCCGTTGTCCAGACAAGCCCGGATGTGCAGGTTGACCTGCTCATTCCCGCCCAGACCGGCTGCCCGCACGACTACGCGCTGACCCCCAAGGACATGCAAAAACTCTCCAAGGCCAATGTTGTGATCATCAACGGCCTGGGCATGGAGTCCTTTCTGGAAAAGCCGCTTGCCGCCGCAGGCAAGAAGATCAGCATCATCGACAGCAGCAAGGGCGTAAACGCCATTGCTGAAGAGCATGACGAAGATCACGATGCCGACCACGACAAGGCGGACGCCGCCCATAAGGATGACCACAACCCTGCGGCAGCGGCAAAAGGGCATGATCATGCTCATGAACACGGTCACGGCCATGACCATGGGCACGACCACGGCGGCCTGAATCCGCACGCTTTTTCCAGCCCGCTGCAAGCTGCAGTGATGGCGCGTAACATTGGCCGTGGCCTTGCTGCGGCTGCGCCCGTTGCCGCAAAAAACTGCCCGCAGGCTGCGGAAGCCTATGCCGCCAGGCTTGAGACTCTGGGCCAGCGCCTTGCCGCCGTGGGGGCCAATGCCGCCAACAAAAATGTGGTGGCCCTGCACGATGGTATGGCCTACCTTGTGCGCGATGCCGGTCTGAACCTTGTAGATGTGATTCAGGAAGATGAAGAGGCCCAGCCTTCTGCGGCGCGCCTGCTTGATCTCGTAAAAAAAATAAGAGAATCCAAGCCTGTTGTGCTCATTGGCGAGCCGCAGTATTCGGATAAGCCCGTGCTCGCGCTTGCGGCAGAAACGGGTGTTCCGGCAGTGCAGCTTGACCCGCTGGCCTCGGGGGCGTCTGACGCGTCCCTTGATTATTATGAAACTGTCATGTCCAAAAACATTGCCACGCTAGAGAAATATTTTGGCAAATAAGAGCTTGCTTGCCCCCTCGGTCTGCTTTGAGAATGTATGCCTCAGCCGGGGGGGCAATCGTATTCTGAACAATATCTGCGTCACCGCGCCAGCTGGTGGCAGCACGGTTCTTGTAGGCCCTAACGGAGCGGGCAAGACCACGCTGCTGCTCTGCCTTATTGGTGAAATGGCCTATACGGGATGCATCCAGTTTGCCGGCCTTGAGCGCCAGCCCCGCATGGCCTATGTGCCGCAGCATCTGATTATGGATCGCAGCCTGCCCCTGCGCGTGTGCGAATTTCTGGCCCTGAGCCGTCAGCGCCAGCCCTTGTGGCTGGGACTGCGCCCTTGGGCGCGCAGCGAGGGACGGCAGCTTTTGCAGATGGTCAAGGCCGAGCATCTGGAGCAGAGCCGTATGGGCGACCTTTCTGGCGGCGAACTGCGCCGTGTGCTGCTGGCTGCGGCCCTTGGCCGCAATCCGGAACTGCTGGTGCTGGACGAGCCTGCGGCAGGCGTAGACGTGCGCGGCGAGAGGCTCTTTTGGGAACTGCTGGACACCGCCCGGCGCGAGCGCGGCTTTACGCAGATCATGGTCAGCCACAATCTGCCTCTGGTGGCGCACTACGCAACCCACGTGATCTGCCTCAACAAGACCGTATGCGCCACAGGCGCGCCGCGCGCCACGCTGACATCCTCCACCCTCATGGAGCTTTTTGGCGTGCCTATCCACCTGTACCCGGACCAGTGCGACCCTGAAGACCCTGGCTGCCCGCAGTGCGGCGTGGTGAGCGAAGCCGAGGGCTTGCTGCCCAACTATGCGGCCATAGAGCGGCGTGAGGCCGCCCGCCTGACTGCACGCCTCGCTGCCCGCATGAGCGCCTCACAGAGTGAACCCTGCGGCGAAAAAACGCCGGATCAGGGAGGTTCCCGTGCCTGATCTCAGCCCAATATACGCGCTTATTTCCATGATTCCGCTTGATTGCCTGCAAATGCGCTTTATGCAGCAGGCCTTGCTCGGAGTGCTGCTGCTGGCCCCCATGGCCTCAGTGCTTGGGGTGGAAGTTATCAATTTTCGCATGGCCTTTTTTTCAGACGCCATCGGGCACTCGGCCTTTGCCGGGGTTGCGCTGGGGTTGATACTGGCTGTGCCGCCGCGTCTTGCCATGCCCCTGTTTGGTATTCTGGTGGGGCTTGGCATCATGGCTGTGCGTCGCAAGAGCGACCTTTCGTCCGACACCGTCATCGGCATTGTTTTTTCTGCCGTGGTGGCTTTTGGCCTTGCCGTGGTGAGCCGGGCAGAAGGCGTGGGCAGGGACATGCAGCGCTTTCTTTACGGCGATATCCTTACCATCACCGATGGCGAAATCGGCTTTCTGGCCTTGCTGTTTGTTGCCCTGCTGGCCTTTCAGGCCGTAGGCTACAACAGGCTGATGTGCATTGCCCTGAACCCCGTTATGGCGCGGGTTCACGGTGTGCGCGTGGCGCTGTGGCAATATGCTTTTGCCGGGCTGCTGGCGCTGGTGGTGATGTTTTCCGTGTGGGCGGTGGGGGTGCTGCTGGTGACGGCCATGCTCATTGTGCCCGCCGCCACGGCCCGCAATTTTGCCCGTTCCGCGGGGGGTATGTTCTGGTGGGCGCTTCTTGTGGGCACAACATCCGCATTTGCAGGGCTGGCGCTTTCGGCTCAGGAATGGCTGGCTACGGCCAGCGGAGCCACCATTATTCTTGTGGCCTGCTGCTGGTTTGCTGTAAGCCTGTTTGCTGCAGGGGCCACGGGCCGCAGACGTTCCTGACGGCAGCGCCGCAGCGCATCTTTACGTCTGCTCTGGTACTCTTTGTTGTAATACCACAAAAAACGCCTTCCCCTTTCAGTTGGGGAAGGCGTTTTGGCTTTTGGGGTAGCTGTTATGAGCTAGGCCAGCTTCTTGACTGCTTCCAGAGCGGCTGTGTAGTCAGGTTCGTGGGCAACTTCACCCACCAGCTGACTGTATGCCAGAGTGCCATCCGGGGCGACCACAAAGACCGAGCGAGCCAGCAGATCCAGCTCCTTGATCAGAATGCCGTAGGCCTTGCCAAAGGCACCTGCACGGTAGTCGGATAGGGCTTCAACAGCGGTTACGCCAGCAGCGCCGCACCAGCGGGCCTGCGCAAAGGGCAGGTCGCGGCTTACTGCCACAATACGCACCTTGTCGGACAAAGCGGCGGCTTCGGTATTGAAGCGGCGAACTTCCATATCGCATACGGGAGTATCCAGCGAAGGAACGCATACAAGCACAAGCACCTTGCCAGCGTAGTCTTTCAGGCTGCGGGGGCTCATATCATTGGCGGTCAGCGTGAAGTCGGGGACCTTGCCGCCAATGGCGGGCTGGGTGCCTTCAAGATGCATGACATTGCCTTTGAACGTAACTGTATCCATAGGAAACTCCTTATTGTTTCAGGGTTCTTGGATTCTGTGCCATCAAGGCTTTATTGTCAATAATTATTATTAGCGAGTAAGAAAAAGCCCGATTTCTCGCTCCTACCTTTTCATTGTATCGTTGGGGGAAACTGTTCGCAAGGGCAGCGCGTAGCGGTACGCTGCGGCGGTGGAGAAAACCTTTTGTCTCTCCATTGCCATGCGCGTGGCAATGCCTATATATACATAAGAATGTGCCTACATCAGGAGAATTTGATGAGTACTTTGACACCTCGCGGCATTGTTGCCGAACTTGATAAATTTGTGGTGGGTCAGGAACAGGCCAAGCGTATGGTTGCCGTGGCGGTGCGCAACCGCTGGCGGCGGCAGCACCTTGCGCCGGAGTTGCGCGATGAAGTTTCGCCCAAGAATATCATCATGATGGGCCCCACGGGCGTGGGCAAAACGGAAATTGCCCGCCGCCTGGCCAAGCTTTCTGGCGCGCCTTTTGTAAAGGTTGAAGCCACCAAGTTTACCGAAGTGGGCTATGTGGGGCGCGATGTGGAATCCATGGTGCGCGACCTCATGGAAATCGGCATCAACCTTGTGCGCGATGAAGAAAATGCCCGTGTGCGCAAAGCTGCCGAGGCAGCTGCGGAATCGCGTCTTATGGATTTGCTGTTGCCCAGCTCCTTCGGGTCTGAAGAGCGCGCCTCCACGCGCGAAAAGCTTTTGCAGCAGTTCCGTCTTGGTTTTCTGGATGACCGCGAAGTGGAAGTGGAAGTTACCGAGCAGGGCGGCGGCAGTGTTGATCTGTTTGCCATCCCCGGCATGGAGCAGATGGGCGGGCAGGTTAAGGACATGTTCAGCAAGGCCTTTCCGCCCAAGCACAGCCGCCGCAAAATGAAGGTGCGCAACGCTTTTTCCGTGCTGGTACAGGAAGAATCAGGCAGGCTTGTGGATCAGGAAGCCCTGGTGGACAAGGCCCGCGAAAGGGTAGAGCAGACTGGCATCATCTTTATTGACGAGATCGACAAGATTGCCAGCTCCTCGCAAAACCGCACGTCAGACATTTCACGCGAGGGAGTGCAGCGCGACCTGCTGCCCATTGTGGAAGGCAGCGCGGTCAATACCAAGTATGGCATGATCCGCACGGATCACATCCTGTTTATCGCGGCGGGCGCTTTCCATTTTAGCAAGCCATCGGACATGATACCCGAATTGCAGGGGCGCTTTCCCTTGCGGGTTGAATTACAGCCCCTGGGCAAGGAAGAATTTTTGCGCATCCTCAAGGAGCCGGACAATGCCCTGACCAAGCAGTACGAGGCATTGCTGGGTACGGAGCAGATTCGCCTGAGTTTTACGGATGACGGGCTGGAAGAAATTGCGGCTTTTGCCGAGGACACCAATACCCGCACGGAAAACATCGGCGCGCGGCGGCTCTATACCATCATGGAAAAAATCCTGGCTGACATATCCTTTGACGCGCCCGAAATGCCCGGCGCGCAGGTGGTGGTCAACAAGGCCTATGTGGAAGAGCATTTGCAGGATGTGCGCGATGATCAGGATTTGAGCCAGTATATTCTGTAGGCTCTGGGCCTGTGCGCGGTTTCGGCTGCGTGACAGCGGAAGTAGAGCATAAGAAATCGGAACATTGAAGATCAAAAAAACCGGCCACTGGCCGGTTTTTTTTGTAACTGTCGATATAACAAAAGAAAAAAGGTTCGCGGTGTAACCGCGAACCTGGATTTTCTGGTGGGCCATCAGGGACTCGAACCCCGAACCAACTGATTAAGAGTCAGCTGCTCTACCAATTGAGCTAATGACCCGCATTGCGTGAAGAGGTGTTTACGCAAATGGGGGACAAGTGTCAAGCGGATACGATTTTTTTTGTAAAATTATTTTGCGCGTCAGACCATTACCTGCAAATCTCGATGCGGTAGAATCAGTAAATTCCCGCTCTAGGCGGGGAAATTTTAAAGCTTGAACGAAAAGAAAAAGTTTTTTGCCTGCAAGGCATGGCAATCTAGCCCCGGGCTGCTTCCTCGTGAATCAACTCAGTAAAATTAGACAGCCTTATAGGAGTGCCTGACAGGATCGGGCATTAAAAGACCGTGATTTTGTTTTGCCGAAACGCAATCTGTTAAATTGGCTCTAAATCAAAGATGGGGCAAGCCATGCGTGAGCGCTGTCTGGCTGCATTGCCGAGCTGCTTTTGGCCAATCAGAGAGACAACCGCGCTGAGGGCTTGACGAATCGGCGCACCTTGGGCTACAAAGCCACTCACGTCATGCATATGCGGCATTGCCCATGTGCCTTGATCAGTCTGCCGGGATGGTGGAATTGGTAGACGCAGCGGACTCAAAATCCGCCGAGGGCAACCTCTTGCGAGTTCAAGTCTCGCTCCCGGTACCAAAAAAGTAAGGGCTTGCAGCAATGCAAGCCCTTTTTGTATGTAGCCCCCCCCCCCGCTAGGTGGTCTGTACCCCGTCAAGTAGACAGTTAATAATGCCCCGTCTTTGAGGTAGAGCCTGATTAAGCGGCCAGTTTTTTCCCGGTATTCTACTGTGGAAAGCTGGCCGAGCCTTTTTTGAAATCGTTCGGTGTTGTAGAAACGTATATATTCTTCAACCTGAGTGCTGGCTTCTTCTTTGCTCTGCACTGACTTCCCGAGAAATACTTCAGCCTTCAAATGTGAAAAGAATGACTTAACGCATGCATTGTCCAAGCAATTGCCTTTGCGCGAATGACTTCCATGAAGTTGTAATTTTTCAAGCTGGTTATGATACAACTTGTGCGTGTATTGAAATCCTTGATCTGAATGCACAACCGCACCTGGCATTGCCGTAAGTTTATCTAATGTGGCGAGTACAAGAGCAAGGTCATTTCTGGATGAGATGGCGTGAGCCACGACTTCGTTGTTGCACAAGTCTTGCACCACAGACAGATAAATAAAGCCACTAGTTGTAGGCAAATAGGTTATATCTGTCGCCAGTTTCTTGTTGGGGAGTTGAACTTTGAAGTTACGCCCAAGCAAATTCGGAAATACTATGCTGCCAGATTTACCAAAGTACCGACGTTTTTTTTGCGAATGACAGACTGGATGCCGAGCTTATGCATAAGCCTATAAACACGTTTGTGGTTCACAATAAAGCCTTCACGCCGTAAGTCCACCGTCATGCGGCGATATCCATAAAATGGCCGCAGGGAATGGATAGCTTTAATATGGGCTGTAACTTCGGCTTCACTATCAGCTCTTTGGCTTGCCACCATCCATTTATAATAACCTGATCTGGACAGGCAGAAAAGTGAAGTAGTGTTTTCAAAGATGAATAATTGCGCATCTCATCAATTATTTTGAAAAGAACTCTTTTTGGTGCGCTCCCCATTCGTGCCCGAATCGGGAGCGATTCAACTTTTTTAAATAGTCTAGCTCTGCTTTTACATAGGCGAGTTCTTCTTCTACAGATGAGAACTTCATTTTTGGTCGCCTACGATGTTCCGCATGGCTGCCCTATTAGCTGTGGGCTTCAAAAGTTTTTTGAGATCACGTCCTTCAGGACGACAATATCAAGTGCCTGCTCGCCTACAA
>OGHJ01000672.1_pt1 | contig 47288 bp, 38 predicted proteins | sample 1571351 | NCBI WGS metagenome assembly OGHJ01 (sample SAMEA2582037, study PRJEB24529) | metagenome | biome: Human gut stool | place: China | collected 2011 | reverse complement strand
TTCCTGTTCCCATTGATGACACACTCCTTTGTTTTTATTATACTTTGATTGTTTTTTATGTGTCAAGTTTTATTATACAGGATTAGATTTCATAATCCGTGCGCACTCGTCCCACTGTGCTTCGCTGATGATCGGCTCGAAATCACCCTTGTGATAAACGTAGGTTGAGGTGTCATAATTGTTTTTCCTCTTTTGCTCCAGATAGTTATTGGTACTTGATTTATTGTACCCGATATAGCCCTTGTAGGTTGCGTTCTTCAGTATTCTGTTTACCTTTGAGACGTCCCACTTGACGTTACCCGATGAGTCCCTGCGTTCAAGGCGATATAGCTCGTTGACGATCTTCTTTATTCCGTAGCCGTGCAGATAGTAATCATATATTATCGTCACCGTCTCCGCCTGCTCCGGATTGATCACATAGGTGGAGCCGACTCGGTCGTACCCAAGGATATTTCCGTTCCCGTAAAGAACACCGTTCTCACGGCTGATATATTGTCCCGCACGAACTCGCTCGGATATTTTTCTGCTCTCATCCTGTGCAAGGGTAGCCATAAGCGTAAGTCTGAGCTCTCCGTCACCGTCCATCGTCCAGATGTTGTCCTCAACAAAGTAGACCTCAATTCCGAGATTTTTCAGTTCTCGAGTGAACGTAAGTGTGTCCACTGTGTTTCGGGCAAATCGGCATACTTCACGGGTAACTATAAGATCGAATTTTCCTTGCCGTGCGTCCTCGATCATTTGCAGGAACGACGGTCTTTTCTTAGCCTGCGTTCCCGTAATTCCTTCGTCAATGTATTTGTCGATAACGTTCCAGTTATTATGCTGTTTTGCTTGATCGTCATACCATTGAAGCTGATTTTCCAGAGCGGAGATCTGAGCCTCGTGCTCCGTTGATACTCGTCCGTAAAACACAACCGTTCGTTGTCTGTTCCTGTCTGGCTTTAATGTTGTGTACATTCAGTCACCTGTCCTTTCAAAGTCATGCACTCTTTTGCTTTTGATTGTCAAAATTTCTGATAATGTTGAGGTATGTAGGCTGATTTATCAAGCCTTTTTCAAAGAGAATTTCGATCATCAGCCTTACCTCATACTCAAATTCGATCTTCAATAAGTTACCTCCGTACTACAATTTTACTATTTTTTCAGCCGCAATGTAATCACCAACTGCAACCAAATTTTTCTCTTTACTTGTAGCAGTATCAATAAAAATCACATACTGTTTTCTTGGCACCTCTGATTTAATCTCTTTGATACTGCACAGCATCCTCGTAATCGATAATTCCATTGATCTTCCGTACTTCGTTTACGCACATAGCGTGCAGACTTTGCAATGTTTCATCATCAACATCATTTATCGCCGCAGTCATATGCGACAGCTTTCCAAGCTCCACTGCGACTTTGAAAAGCAGACGGGCAAGCCGCTGTTCTGTACCTTTTATCTGTGCCTTGACCGTTTCCGTAATCAGTGGGGAGAGGTAGTTTACCTCTTCCTGCTGACGAAGGTAGCCGATGTAAAACTTCACGGCTTTCTCAATAAATTCTGTTTTCGAGGCACAATTATCCTCTTTATACTCCTGTTCGATCTTTTTAATTGTTTCCGGCTGAAAATATACAGCCATTTTTTCTTTTGCCATAAATCCACTCCCTTTTTTCTCACGACTCCTGAAAATATGCTGCTTTTACGCACATTTCTGCACTTACGACCCCTGATTTTCGTAAAAAGCCGTATTTTGACTCCATGAGGCGACTGCCTAAAATATACACAAGACCAATGCAAAAACTGCGTATTTACGGCATATTTGCGGTCAGCTTTGCTGTCCGCTGTGAGGGTCATGGCGGCTTCAGACGCCATGACTTTAACCTGCAATGAAATATTTCACTTTCATCGTCATGCGGCAAATCCGAAATTTGTTCATAACCAACATATCCGGTTTCCGATGTGCTTTTTAACTGATTTCCGAACCTCTCGTTTATCACCTCGTAAACCGCTCACAAATCGCTTGTGTGGGCTTATACCGTTTACGGTGGTTGTTTACTCTAGTGCGAGCTAGGAGGGCACAAATCGCCGTTATGTTGCGATTAAATTAATTACACTTTTTTCTCTTTTGCACATCTCCTTTTTGATTTGCAAAAGAGAAAAGGCGGACTGTTAATCAGCAAATCAATCCGCCGATTCTATTCGTCATGCATCATCAATCAATCTTTGATAACTTCATATCATTCTTTCTTCTGCCATTATTAATATTAGTTAGTATTAATCCTTAAAGGTATAGCACAGTGACACAGAGGATATCGCAATTCATGATCTGTAATCACGATATATCAGCTTGTAGGAATTTTCTATCTGCCTGCCGCTTGGCGCATAACGTTTCTGCACTCTTATGAGATCTTTCTTTACAAGCTGACTAAGTATGCGGTCGATGTTTCTCACGGACATATTACAGGTCTGGGCAATATCTCTGCGACTTACCGTCGCACACTTTTCATCGTAATCGTAGTCGCTGTAAAGTACAGTCATCACCATGAACTCCTGCGGTGTGATGTCATCATATATTGCTGCCGGGAATGTCGGTTCAATATATCTTCTGTAGAATTTCTCGTTGACGGTTTTCATATGCATCTTCCTTTCGTTTTTCATTTTTTATTTTTTTCTTCTGCCCCACAACAGTACAGTTCCTGTCAGAAAGCCTTGTTTGATTTAAGGACGTTTTTCCATGCTTGGTACGCTCCTGCTCCTCCTGCACGATCTTCGCTGCTTGGTATCTCTCATGCGTGGGATTCAATTTTCAAGATACTATAGAAAATGTTATTCTTAAACCGAATATTTTCTATTGATGCATATATATAATAACACCTCGAAATATGTTTGTAAAGACTTTGGTCGCATTTTCTGTCGAATGATGTTAATTATCGGATTTTAGAAAATATTGATTTTCTAAAATCCAGTTGACAAAACCTGAATGCGGATATATAATAAATAAAAAGGATTTATCGAGGTACGCTATGAAATACGAAGAATTTGATTTTGAAAATGCGGATAAATATTATGACATTCGCAAAAGCAATCGCAGTATTGCTTTCAGTGAACAAAAACTTGAAGTGAGCGTTAATACAGACGAGCTGCAGTTTAATATTAAGTTCACGATTGATGATCAGAGAAAGAGTGAATATGTGGAAGAGTTTTTGAAGTTTATAGAAATGCCTGTTGACGAACTTGAAAGTCACGCTTACTGCAAGATGACAGAGCCCAGTATATTTGACGAACAAGGTTCTGTTCAATATCATACATATCTGTATGACGTTCAGCGGCAGTTTCAAAAGTTATCAATGTTTTGCTTTGACAAGGATTTTTATCCCGATGAATTCAGTCAGTATACTGCGGCACAAAGACTGATGCTTTTCAATGAAATCTATCCTGAAAGACCGTTCCCACAAACGCTTACACAAAAATTTGCTTTTGAACATATCAAGAATAATTATTTAGATACGCTGTCAAAACATACAGTAGCTATGGCAAGAAGAATCGGTGAACAAGTTTATGCAAAATGCAGTTCCGAGGAAGTAAGCGATGCAATAGTACTGGCGAAGGAGCATGGAGACAATTCTGTAATAATGAAAATCACAAATGAATTTGCAAGTCCGTTTGAAAAAGATTACGGTCTTGATGCATTAACATCGCTGTTACCCGATGTCGTAGGACGAGGTGTTGAGGTTGTCTATCTTTGCAGTACAGTAGAGGATTTGTTAATGCTCACCTTCAAGGAAATGCTGGTGGCAAATGCTAAAATCAAACGATGCGGTTACTGCGGAAAATATTTTATTATCAAAGGCAATTACAACACACAGTATTGTAACAGAACTCCCGACGGAGAAACGTTCAATTGTCAGACGCTTGCGTCACGAAAAAAATACCTTGAGAAAATTCACAGTAACGATGCTGTTAAGCTTTACTCAAGGTATTACAAAAGGTTTTATGCAAGAAGCAAAACCAGAAGTATGAAACCGGCTGCTTTTAAAAAGTGGAAATATCAAGCTATGCTGAAACGTGACGAGTGCATTGATGGTCAGATTACTTTTGAAGAGTTTAAAATATGGTTGGATAACAGTTTTGAGGGGAAGTGATGAACAGTTTCATTACAAGAAAACTAATATTATAATCCGAATTAGTCAAATCTCAATTATACGGATTTAAAAACAGGGACTGTTACAGCTGCAGCAGTCCCTTGTAGTTACATATACAAACCTCTCCTATTAATTTAAATATGCTATCATTGAAACTTCATATTAGATGCAGTTGACAGACAAGCACTCAGTTTTTTATTGACAAAAGTAGCTTTGGCTTATAAAACCTTGTTTTATGGCTACTTTATAAAAATTACATCTCTATGATATTCAAGATTATGTAACAATTCAGATGAAGCCAATAAATTCACCTTAGTATCATTTGAAATATGCAGTCGTGACCTATTTGAATAATCGACATAATGAGAAATAATCATAGTACCATCATCTTTAAACGAAATAAATCCACTATCAAAAAGACGGTCAAACGTTGCACTCAATAGAAATCCGTTTTCACAGCTCAAACGTTCTTGATTGTTACTGACTGCCCACGGTTTAATATGACTTGCAACGAGCACTCTCTTAAGGTTAATTCCTGTTACAATACACGAAGAAGAATACTTTTTCAAAAGGTTGTCACGAAATTGACCCTGTCCAATTCTTGAATGTATCAATGAATCACGTTCGGTAACAGACAAACGGTTATCCTTTTCTATGCTGTCTATAATTGATTTATAGCTGATTTCTCTGTCATCAATTGTTGCAACAAAACCTCTAAATTGCTTTAAAGCGTTGCTATACATATTATTTCCACGAGTATTTTTCTCGATAAAATATTTATTGTTCAGAATTATCGGTATAACTGTATCAAGTTCTGCAAGATTCATTTCAATCAATTCTTTTGTTATAACATTTTCTGATTGCATATCCTTGGAAATGTTTCCGACTGCAAGCATGTATTTGTATATTGAAGCATCGGATAACTTTGTCGTTTGCTTCATCCAATTGGAAAAATCACTTTGCTTATACAAAAAAACACCTTCTTAGTTTATGTTTTTATAGTGAATCTACCAATTAATTTGAGTTATATAAAATGCATTTACCTAAAAATCACAATAATCATTCTTCGAATAATGACAATTGTTCATACTCCAATTGCTCTCGTTCTATATACTCATCTACATTAGCTCCTTGAACTAATTGCCAAGCTGACTTACTTCCTTTTCGATTTGGTATCATTTCTAACATTTGGGCATCTCTCAATTTCCAGAAAACCCGTTTCATAACGTTTTCAGATTCAATTCCTGTTATTTCTCTGCCAATTTTATTGGTGATTTCACTATGACTTTTCATGTAATTCATAATTGTTTCTTCTGGCGAAGAAAGCTTTTCGTGTTTTATTATTACAATAACAGATGTTTCGGTTTCAATGATTTCCGGCTGCTTTAGTCTTAATTCCTTCATTGCTTTAAAAGCCGTATTAAGACCTTCTCCAACATCTTTGTTTGGCGGATTAGGAAATTTGTTTATGAGTCTTACAATTTTTGGATTTCTTGCAAATTGCTCAAACAATATATTCTTTAATGTGATATGACCTGCTAACTTTCCAGGACTTTCCACTTCGACTCTGTTATCATATATTCTGACTTGAATATCTTTGGCAATGCTGTAATCTCTGTGAAGAACAGCATTGGTTATGATTTCGTGAATAGTAGTTTCAGGATATGATATATCACTAAAAGTAGTATCAAACTTCTTTATTGATTCGATAATTGATTTAACTTTTTGTACCGAAGCGTATATTTGATCATATGCACTTCCTTCAATTGTTATTGGATTGCCGTCAAGTGTATCTCTGCTACCTGTTTTAGTTGTTTTATATCTAAATATTTTTATGGCTGAACGTTTTGGTAACACGATTTGTGGTTCGTCGGTAAATAACATAACACCAGCTATGTTTAAATTAGAATCTATACATAATTTTTGTGTTCTTAACCAAGTGTATTTTTCTATATTAGGAATAACAGCATGATAAAATATGTCATATATCTTTGAACCTATAGCATCTTGGATATCCGATTCTGGGACTGTCTCATTTTCATAAGGAAATATTCCCTTATCAATTTCCAATCGTTTAATTTTATCAGGGTCATTTATTTTAATGTTTTGTGCACCTTTTCTTATATAGATTGTACTATCCGAGGATTTTACTATTGAATTTGTCTTAAATACTGTTATCTGCATAAGATAATGATTGTTTTTGATATGCAGATATGTTATGTCATAATTTGCGTTTAATCCCTCAAGTGACTCCATAACTTGTATATATTTATTAGTTTCTTCTATACTAATAAATCCACCGAAATAACGTTCCTTGGTATGAGTGTTTTCGTTTATTCCAACATAAATATCTCCTCCGCTTGCATTCGCAAATGCGGATATAGTTTGAGATAATTTTGAGGGGTCTATCATTTCTGATTTAACATCACAATATTGACTTTCTTCTATGTTTAATAGTTTATATTGACTATCAGAATTGATTTCAATCGAATTGAACATTTTAATACCTCCCAAGAATCATATTATCTATTTCAAAAATCTAATCTGCACATTTAGCTTTAAATACTGTTCTCCGTCCTTCTCATAAATCGTACCGAATCCATGTTTGCTTTTGCTCGGCGTATCAAATCTAGTATTGGCGTAAAGATATTTTTTTAAGGCATTATGATTGTAAATGTGGTAACATACAACATCTCCGTCTTCTTTAACAATGATATATCCTCCTGTAGCCTCATAATCTCCAGTCCACAGGGTATTTGGTACCATTCCGAGTGCTATATTTGTGAGTAATTCTTTTACTTTGTGACGCAGAAAAACCTTGTTGTCAAGCGTGTGAACAACATTAGATCCAGCCACAATGTCGGTTAACTCGGAAACGGAACTTGTTTGTCCTTCAAAGTAAACTTTCATCATTTCCGCAAAAACTTTCGGCATTTCCGGCATAACCATTTTCAGATTGAAGTTAAGAATTTCGTTTTCGGTATTGAAAAATACAACACTACCACCCAGTGATTTAAGATAATCAAACTTATCCTTAAAATACTTGTATCCATGGAAAATAGATTTTTCCCCTTCGGTCATCATGTGTCCATTCAATTTAAATATAAAGTTTGTAGCTCCCGAAGCATTAAACAAGGTTGACGGACTTCCAAGCTGTGATTTAATGCTGAAGCCAAAAGTATCGTCTCTGCCACACATAATGTCATGTACCATAAGCACAATATCCGCTTTATCCTGTGATTTGGCTTTCAAAGTTTTGCACTTTATTGATTCCGCAAAACTCCATACCTCGGGTAATTCAAATGCTCCTTTGGCTTTCTTTTGACCCTTTAATCCATTTAGCAGAATATCCGTCTGTTCAATGAATTTTTCAATAGGAACAGAACAAATGACTTTGCCATTTTCAGCGTTAACAATCTTTACTTCAGATTCACGACAATATTCAAGTTTGTCGCTTTTCTGCACACGTATTACTTTCAGAACATCATAATATATTTCGGGTATCTTATTTGTATTTGCATCTGCAGCATATAACTTTCCGTCCGCAAGCAGTTTAAACAAAGTGTAAAGTTCGCTCCATTCGCCGATATTTCCTGTCATCCGTTGTCACCTCCATTATTTCACAAGATTTCCAGTGATGATATCTACTTTCCCAGGATTGATATATTTGCTTTTCTTCATATTATCAACAAATTCATCAAATTCAACATCATCGGCGGCAATTACCTCATTGATTCCCAAAAGTTCCCCTTTTTTAAGCTTTTGTTTCAAAGATGCTGTTTCATCCGATTTTAACATAATCAAGTAATTTTTGGCATTTCTGTGTACATATTTCAGTGCTATAGCCTCCAAGTCGGCTTGTTTATATCTTTCTCTTAAACTTGTTTTCAAACTTATTGCAATAGGATATTGTTCTTCTGTAAAACATATCACATCAAAATCGACATTTGGAACAAAAGTAACCTTTGCTTGCAAAAACATTGGTGTAATCTTTTCTCTAAACAGACAAGTTTCGATAATTAATTCAAATACCTTTCCGTTCATGGCATTATTCTGCTTTTGAGTCGAAGCGTATGACTCATATTTCGCCCAACAATATTTAACATACTTTGATGGGCTTGCTGCCGATATTGTTGTAAAATCATCAGAAATATGTTCAGTAAATATGACACTTGATTTAGATTTTGCTTTTACTATATGATATTCTCGTAATTTGTTTTTGGTTGCCATAAAACTTATCTCCCTTATTGAATTTATTCCAGCTGTTTCAAACACTTCTTCATAAACTTAGCCATTTCCTCGACAGCCGGAATTGTAACAGCATTGCCGAACTGCTTGTATTTTGGACCGTCGGCAAGTTTCTCGGGAAAACTGAACTTATCTTCTCCCGTTTTTTTGTCAATGAAAGCGTAATTCACAAAGCCTTGCAACTTTCCCCATTCTCTCGGTGTCATAGCTCTGATACCTTTGTCATTGAGTGGAGTCTGCTTTGAAGTAACAACCTTACCTGCAACACCTTCTTTGGGGTCAATAACGAGATTTCGTTCTTTACCAGAGCCGCCTGTCGCAAGAATAGCATTGGAAACAGGGTGTTCAATCTCGGGAAGGTTTACGATTTTATATCCGAAGCCGTTTCCCTTGCTTTCGTGTCTTGCCTTATGACGTTCAAGTGTTTCCACATAACCCGAAGACAGAAAATACTTGTCATCGGCATCCATTTCCAGTAAGTTGCGAAGGTCTTCATATATAGGCTTTTTTCTGCAAATCGGAAGTTCGTTTGGAAGATTATCAACGGCATCTCCATAATAATCTCTGCTGAATCCCATTATGTAAACTCTAGGTCTGTTTTGTGGAACTCCGAAATTTCTTGAGTTCCTAACAAAATTTTTTGGAACATATACAAGCTTTCCTGTCTGCTCGTCCTTAACCACTCCGATAACTTTATAATTCAAACCGTTTACGAGAACATCAATAATCGTTGCAAATGTCTGTCCTTTTTGATGAGTTATGAGGTTATCCACATTCTCAAGCATAAAAGCTTTTGGGTTGGAACGCTTTATTATTTCGGCAATATCAAAGAAAAGAGTTCCTCTTGTCTTATCAAGGAAACCTTCCTGCTTACCGGCACGGCTGAATGCTTGGCAAGGAAATCCTGCGAGGAGCACATCATAAGACGTGTTGACAACCTTTTGCTTGAATTCTTCGGTTGTAATATCATGCATAGGATTTTCGCCATACAGATGCTCGTATGTAAGGCAAGCATTCTTATCTATCTCAGCAGACAATACATTTTTAAAACATCCTGCCAGTTCGAAACCTCTGCGAATACCTCCGATACCAGCACATAAATCTATTGTTTTGTATTTTCTGCTCATTTTAAATTACTCCTTTAATGCTTTGTAAATATGGTCGACAATCCTTTTTACAACGGGAACACATACCGTATTTCCGCACTGCTTATATGCTTGCTCTATCGGAATACCCGAAAACTTAAAATCATCCGAGAAACCTTGTAATGCCAAACATTCATATGGTGTCAACTTTCTTATTCCGTAGTCATCTCTGATAATCGGAACTCTGTCATGATATGTCCCCATATTTGCTTTGAGCGTGGGTGATATATCATATTTCTTTTTGGCCACACCGCTGTCATCAATGCAGTATATTCCTGTTTTATCAATAATTCGGCTGTTTAGCAAAGTGTAATACTTGCTGTCCAAACTATAGTAATAAATATCATTATGCTTAATTGAACGGTTGATAATACTATCTATGCTTTTGGTTAATTCTATTTCTTTGGGGAATGAAAACCTATCAAGCATTTCAAGATTGAGAAAAGCAACTATAAATGTTCGTCTGCGTTCCTGCGGAATGTTTCCATGCGTGCAGGCATTTTCTACATCATATTTGACTTCATATCCGAGTTCGGCAAGCGTATTGAAAATCGTTATAAACGTCCGACCATTGTCATGGTAAATCAAGTTACGAACATTTTCAAGGAAAATCACTTTCGGTTTTATTGCATCAGCAACACGTGCAATTTCAAAGAACAGATTACCTCTTGGGTCTTTAAAACCACGCTGATATCCCATAAGGGAAAAACTTTGGCAGGGGAACCCCGCAACCAAAACATCAGCTTTAGGAATTCTTTCTGCACTGATCTGTGAAATATCGGCACAGACAATATCGGTATCGGCAAAGTTGTTTAGGTATGTGACGCAGGCAAACTTATCAATATCATTCGCCCAAATTATTTCAAATCCTACCTGCTTAAAGGCAAGGTCTATCCCACCGATACCCGAAAACAAGCTTACTACCGTAGGTTTACCCATTATTTCTTACCGCTTTTTCCACAATATCCGCACACTCGGTCAAGTTCTTTTTTATATCTTTGCCCCAAAATCGCAAGACCGTCCAGCCGTCCAACTCAAGTTTTGCTGTCACCTCACGGTCACGTTCAATATTCCTCTCAATCTTTGAAATCCAGAACTCTTGATTTGATTTGAAATCGTGCTTGCGTTCTTCCCAATTATATCCGTGCCAAAATTCGCTGTCGCAAAACACAGCTACTTTCTTGCAAATAAAAGCAATGTCGGGTTTACCATAAACCGATTTGACATTCTTACGGTAACGCAATCCTCTCGACCACAGTTCTTTCATCAGCATAACTTCTATTTTCGAGCCTTTACTTTTTACTTGTTTCATATTGTAGCTGATTTGCTCGGGTGTTTTCTTGCTCACAAACATCACCGCTTTTATGATATATATTTATATTATACAACCAAAAATACCGCAAGTCAACTCAAAAATCCTCTCAAACGGCAAATTTAAAGGTCTTATTGAAAATGATAGGACTTATACAATTGATGATTGTTTTTGCTTTTATCACAACACAAAAACCTCCGCAGTATTAAAACTACGGAGGTTTTATCAGCATATTTATACATTCGCCCAAACCTTAACGGTCAAATCTTCCCATTGGTTTCGTCTGAGATACGATCCCTGTGCTTTTCGGTAGTGCTGAGCTTCCTCAAAGCCAAAGGTGTACTCATATAAGGGCAGTTGTAAATTTCGCTTATTTCTGTGCAATAGCAGCCTGAGCAGCAGCAAGTCTAGCGATTGGAACTCTGAATGGTGAGCAAGATACATAGTCAAGACCGATCTTGTTGCAGAACTCAACAGATGTTGGGTCGCCGCCGTGCTCACCGCAGATACCGCAGTGGAGCTTTGGATTAACTGGCTTACCAAGCTCAAGAGCCATTTCCATGAGCTTGCCTACGCCGTTCTGGTCGAGCTTAGCAAATGGATCGTTCTCGTAGATCTTTGCATCATAGTAAGCATTGAGGAACTTACCAGCGTCATCTCTTGAGAAACCGAATGTCATCTGTGTAAGGTCGTTTGTACCGAAGCAGAAGAAGTCAGCTTCCTTAGCGATCTCGTCAGCTGTAAGAGCAGCTCTTGGGATCTCGATCATTGTACCAACCTCGTACTCAAGGTCAGAACCAGCAGCCTTGATCTCAGCGTCAGCAGTCTCAACAATGAACTTCTTAACATACTTAAGTTCCTTGATATCATTTACCAGTGGGATCATGATCTCAGGCTTAACTGTCCAGTCTGGATGATTCTTCTTAACGTTGATTGCAGCCTTGATAACAGCCTTTGTCTGCATCTTAGCGATCTCAGGATATGTTACTGCAAGACGGCAGCCACGGTGACCCATCATTGGGTTGAACTCGTGGAGTGAAGCGATGATAGCCTTGATAGTCTCAACAGGCTTGTTCTGTGCCTTAGCAAGAGCCTCGATATCAGCCTCTTCTGTTGGTACGAACTCGTGAAGTGGTGGGTCAAGGAATCTGATAGTAACAGGGTTACCCTCAAGTGCCTCATAAAGAGCCTCGAAGTCAGCCTGCTGCATTGGCTCGATCTTAGCAAGAGCAGCTTCTCTCTCTTCAACTGTGTCTGAGCAGATCATCTCTCTGAATGCAGCGATTCTCTCAGGATCAAAGAACATGTGCTCTGTACGGCAAAGACCGATACCCTCAGCACCCAGCTCTCTTGCCTTCTTAGCGTCAGCAGGAGTATCAGCGTTTGTTCTAACCTTCATTGTTCTGAACTTGTCAGCCCAGCCCATGATCCTGCCGAACTCGCCAGCGATCGTAGCGTCAACAGTTGGGATAATACCATCGTAGATGTTACCTGTTGAACCGTCGATTGAAATATAGTCACCCTCGTGGAACTCCTTGCCTGCGAGTGTGAACTTCTTGTTAGCCTCGTCCATAACGATATCTGAGCAGCCAGATACGCAGCATGTACCCATACCACGAGCAACAACGGCAGCGTGTGATGTCATACCGCCTCTAACTGTAAGGATACCCTGTGAAGCCTTCATACCTGTGATGTCCTCAGGTGATGTCTCAAGTCTTACGAGAACGACCTTCTCGCCTCTCTCGTTCCAAGCCTCAGCGTCATCAGCTGTGAATACGATTTTACCACAAGCAGCTCCTGGAGAAGCGCCAAGACCCTTGCCCATAGGAGTAGCAGCCTTGAGTGCCTTTGCGTCGAACTGTGGGTGAAGGAGTGTATCGAGGTTTCTTGGGTCGATCATTGCAACAGCCTCTTCCTCAGTTCTCATGCCCTCATCAACGAGGTCACAAGCGATCTTAAGAGCAGCCTGTGCAGTTCTCTTACCATTTCTTGTCTGAAGCATATAAAGCTTACCGTGCTCAACAGTGAACTCCATATCCTGCATATCTCTGTAGTGATCTTCAAGTGTCTTACAAACCTTGTTAAACTCAGCGAATGCCTCTGGGAACTTCTGCTCCATTTCAGAGATGTGCATTGGTGTACGAACACCGGCAACAACGTCCTCGCCCTGTGCGTTTGTAAGGAACTCACCGAACAGACCCTTAGCACCTGTAGCTGGGTCTCTTGTGAATGCAACACCTGTACCGCAGTCGTCACCCATGTTACCGAATGCCATGGACTGAACGTTTACTGCTGTACCCCATGAATAAGGGATATCGTTATCTCTTCTGTATACGTTAGCTCTTGGGTTATCCCATGAACGGAATACAGCCTTGATAGCGCCCATGAGCTGCTCCTTAGGATCAGTTGGGAAGTCAGAACCGATCTTAGACTTGTACTCAGCCTTGAACTGGTTAGCCAGTTCCTTAAGATCCTCAGCGTTCAGCTCAACGTCCTGCTTAACGCCCTTCTTAGCCTTCATCTCGTCGATAAGCTCTTCAAAATACTTCTTACCAACTTCCATAACTACGTCAGAATACATCTGAATGAATCTTCTGTAGCAGTCCCAAGCCCATCTTGGGTTGCCAGACTGAGCAGCGATAGTCTCAACAACTTCTTCGTTAAGACCAAGGTTAAGGATTGTATCCATCATACCAGGCATTGATGCTCTAGCACCTGAACGTACAGAAACGAGGAGTGGGTTCTCCTTGTCACCGAACTTCTTGCCTGTGATCTCTTCCATCTTTACAATGTACTCGTTGATCTCTGCCATGATCTCAGGATTGATCTCACGGTTGTCCTCATAATACTGAGTACAAGCTTCCGTTGTGATCGTAAAGCCCTGAGGAACAGGGAGACCGATATTTGTCATCTCAGCAAGGTTAGCACCCTTACCGCCGAGAAGCTCTCTCATGTTGGCATTACCCTCAGAGAAAAGATAACAATACTTCTTTGCCATTGGTTTTTTACCTCCAAAAATTTTTTGAATTCCGAAGCGTGCGGACACAATTATCCCGTCGCCCACGGTTACATATATATTATAACAGATTTAAAGCCAAATTACCATAGGTTTTTCTCACTTTTATACATAAAATCTTATACAATATTTGCTCACTTTTTATGTGCAATATGACAGTTTTTAAATATCAACACATAAAAAAGCCCTGCTGAAATCAACAGGGCTGAAAAGTCTATTTCGTCGGCTGGAAGCCAAGATACCCAAGATACCTGTGACTTATGTCCGAACTCAGCAGACTCGCTGAAATATAAGCTACTTATGTCCGAACTCAGCAGACTCGCTGAAATATATCAGGTTTATTAAACAACTATATTATAGCATATCCGCAAGCATTTGTCAACACCTACACCACCTGAAAAAGATAAAATTTCAGATAATCTGTTTCAGGCACATTGAGAAGTATCGGGTGATCAGGGGCTTGCTGTCTTGCTTCAATAAGCTTGAGCTGAACGCCTGCGTCCTTTGCAGCACTCATTACCATTTTCACAAACAGCCAGTTCTCCATAAAATGAGAACATGAGCAGGTGGCAAGATATCCGCCCCTTGGCAGAAGTCTCATTGCCCTGTAGTTTATCTCCTTGTATCCCCTCTCAGCGCTTCCAACTGTCTTTCTGCTCTTTGTGAAAGCAGGCGGGTCGAGGATTATCATGTCATAATCAGCCTTTTCTTCAAGAAGCTTCGGGAGCAGGTCGAAAACGTCTGCGCAAAGAAAATCCATTCTGTCCGTCAGACCGTTTCTCTCAGCATTCTCCCTGGCCGTATCAACAGCAAACTGTGAAACGTCCACCGCCGTAACGTGCCTTGCACCGCCCATTGCCGCATTGAGTGCGAACGAACCTGTGTGGGTAAAGCAGTCAAGGACCTTCTTGCCCTTTGCTATCTTCGACACCGCAAGGCGGTTATATTTCTGGTCAAGGAAAAATCCAGTTTTCTGACCGTTCTCAACATCGACCTCATAGCGTATGCCATTCTCCGTTATCTCAGTGATATTTGACGGTGGCTCAGGGAGAAATTCAGCCCTATACCAGCCTTTGTACTGCTCCAAGCCCTCCAGCTTTCTGATAGCGACATCGTTACGCTCCATTATGCCCGAAACTTTAACTCCGTCCTTTTCAAGCTCTTCAACAAGAAGCCTGAATATCATATCCTTTATCATATCCATGCCGTAGGAAAGCACCTGCGAAACAAGTATATCTCCATACTTGTCGATAGTAAGCCCCGGCATGCCGTCAGCCTCACCAAAAATAAGCCTGCAAGCCGAAAAATCGTCCCCCATAACAGTTTTTCTGTAATCTATAGCATAGCGGATACGTCTGCGGAAAAAGTTTTCCGAGAAATTTTCATTTGCGTTGTCAGATAAGATCCTTATCCTTATCTTGCTGTTAAGGCTGAGAAAACCAGTTCCAAGGTAAGAACCCTTTTCAGAGAAAACATCGCAAAGCTCGCCGTTTTTCAAGCCCTCAGGCTCGTTTCTCAATTCGTCACAATACACCCATGGGTGACCGTTTTTCAGAGACATTTCCCCTTTTTTCGATATAGTGAACGCAGGATAGATTCTTTTGCTTTTCATTATTATACCTCACAATAATTTATACATTATCCACACAATATAAAACAGACCGTAGGGGACGACGCCCTCGGCGTCCCACCACTCTATGTTCTGTGTAAAAACATCAGCAATATTGCCTTAAAGTATAATTATAGCACAATTCTCTCTATTCTGCAATACATATGTATCGCCGCACCCGAAAATTTTCAGATGCGGCGTTATATGGGGGATTATAACATCAGCACTTTGTATTACAAAGCACCAAAATGAAGAAAGCTTATTTGTCCGCAGGGTCAATAAACTCGATAGGGTCTATCCACTGACCGTTCTTTTTCAAGCCAAAGTGCAGATGAGAAAGCTCTGCCACTTCCGCCTGAGCAGTGTCGCCCACAGCACCTATGACCTCCCCTGCATTCACCTCGTCGCCCTCCTTGACGGACATTTCCTTTGACAGATTGTAGTAATGCCCTACAATGCCGTTTCCATGGTCGATAGTCATGCAGTTGCCCCACAGAGGGTCGTCCCATATCTTTGTGACAGTGCCCTTGTTCATCGCCTTGACAGGCTCGCCAAGGTCAGCTTTGATATCAACGCCATCATGGGTTTTCCAGTAACCGAGGGTTTCCGACTTCACAAGCTCGCCATTAGAAAACGGCTCTAATATCTCACCGTTCACAGGCATAACATTTGGCTGCGTCTGAATGTCCACATCCGGCTTGGAGCTTTCGTCCTTTTTAACGTCCGTTTTCTTGTTATCAGCCTGCTTTGGCGCAGTGCTGTCAACGCTCGAAATAGTCAGATTGTCGGTGATATCCTCCATAGCCTTGTTATATGCAGCTATACCCGCACCGCCAAGAGCCAGCAGACACGCCGCAAGTGTAATGTAAACACCCTTCGCTCCCAGAGCCTTGCCTGCGTGTGAATTTCTGATACTGAATTTTTTCATACACACAAAACCTTTCTCCGATATGATTTCCGCAGCCACTGTTGCGCCCACGGCAGTCTTATGCTATCGGCGGCATAAGTCCTCTGGCATTATTTTTGACATATACGGGTAAAATATTCACAGCAAAATAAAAATACCGCACCTGAGTCTTCACTCAAGTGCAGTATTTCCTATTTCCGATCACATTTATGTAGGGGACGGCGCCTTCGACGTCCCAATATCGCTGTATAGTTGCAATTATCCCTATCCGTTTCGTATCTTTCTTTTATCTCCTCAGCACTACCTATCCTGCGACCTCTTTCTCGCAAACTTAAACACTGCCCCTGCAACAGCAAGCACCGCTGCAATGCCTATCAGACAAATACAGACTATAACATCATAGCGATTGTTATCAGCACCTTTCAGTGAAATTATGTCAGACAGTTCCATGCCGTTCCACGCATTGCTCAGCACAGTCATCACCGCTACCCAAACCGCAGATGCCGCAAAGCAAAGCGCCCCCTTGAAAAAGCCATTCACTTTTAGATACCTTATGATAAGGAACACTGCCCACACCAATGCCACGCAAGCTACCGTAGCGGCCATGCCTTCACGAAGGTCTGCCACGTCACCATTTTTCAGAGTACCATAAATAACGCAAGCAAAGGTCAGCACAGAATCCGCTGCCATGCAAATAAACCCCTTGCAGTTTCCTGCATACTTTTCAAACACATCACTCCTCAGTACAAAAGGCAGAAACACGATAGCCTCCCCAAGAAGCGTTCCAAGCACCGCCATAACAAACCAATCCCCGTGTGAATAAACGCACCCTGCGGCATAAAGAAGCATAAGCGAAACTGTTGAAGCCCCAAGCGTCCACAGCGCCCTATTCTCCTTCACAAGCACAGGCACATTGATGAAAGAAAACGTTAGCATCAGCGACGTGATAAGCACCATGAACCAACCTATACCGCCATGAGCCACATTATAAATAAAGCTCGGTATTATCGCCGCAAGATAGCCTATTCCAGTTATAATAGTGTACCCCCGAACAAAGCGTTTATAGCTTTTCACCATAAGGTCGGATTCCCTCTGCTGACGATCCTCGCTTGCAGTGCAAAGCTCATGCTCAGAAATGCGCAAGACCTCGCATATGCCTGATATCATGGTTATGTCAGGATAAGAAATACCACGTTCCCACTTTGACACAGCCGACTCTGTAACATAAAGCGCCTTTGCAAGCTCTTTCTGTGATAAGCCAAGTTCTTTCCTTTTTGTCTGAATAAATTTCCCCAGTGTAGATTTATCTTCCATTTTCATCGTCACCTTTCAGCATAATTCAGAGTGCGCTCTCTATGGTCAACATTATAGCCCACGGCTTTGAAAAAGTCAACAAAATCGGGCTGGACTGTCAGTCAAGCCGCCTATTTACGCACTTTGCAGCACCTCCGACAACACGCAGGCATAAAAAATCGCCCTGCTAAAAAGCAAGGCGTTGTTGGAGCGGGTCAGAGGGGTCGCACCTCCATCTCCTTTCAGGAAGAAAAGTATTCTGGTAATTGAAATAAACCCGCAAAAAATATGAAGTCCTTACTCATCGTAAGGACTTTTGTGGAGCGGATTACGAGGCTCGAACTCGCTACCTCCACCTTGGCAAGGTGGCGCTCTACCAGATGAGCTAAGCCCGCGGAACAAGAAGTATTATAGCAAGACCTCCCTGTTCTGTCAAGCATTTTTTACATTTTTTTCAATAGTTTTTTCGATGTCTTTCAAAGAGCCTATCACGGCGCCTGTTCTGCTGAAGATGCCTCCGATTCCGTCGGAGCATCCGACTGCGCCGCAGCCGCCTGCTCTGCTTGATACGCCTGAATTTCTTCCTCCGTGGGCTTGAGCAGGAATTCGATGATCCCCACTGGGTCGGTTTCCGGATAGTAATGGACGATCCAGACCGCTTCCTCCCGGGTTCCCCGCTCCTGCCGCACCTGCTGAACCTCCTGCGCCACCTTCTCCCGGCTGTCTGCCTGCCAATAGCCCATGCGGACCACCAGCTCCGTCCGGCCACCGTCCAGCGCCGCCTCCAGCAGATCACCAAGCGCACTGACGCTGGAGGCGCTGACGATGGTCTGCATCTGCTCCGCCGTGCGGCGATATCCGATCTGAAGGTCCGCCTCAAAGCAGCTCCGCTGGGGCTGGCTGATATAGGTGATGTACTCCACGGCATAGGCTCCCAGCGGGGTCTCCTGCTGAACCTCCTGTGCCGCCTTTTCCAATTCCTCCAACGCAGTTTGTTCGTCCGGGAAATTATACAGCCGCAGCGACGCGGTTTCTGTGTGCTGACTGATGAGGATCAGCAGATCGTTGACCATATCCTGCCGGTTTTCCGCCCGCAGGGTAGCGGCGGCTTCACTTTCCCAGAACTTGCTGCTGTGAGGCTCTGATGTGGTATAGGAGCGCTCCAGAAGAGAGGCGCAGCCTGTCAGCAGGCCCAGCGCCAGTCCCGCCGCCGCCAGTCGATATGCCTTCATTCGCGCCCCTCCTTTTTTAAATCGTTTAATAGCCCAGATCCTGATCGATCAGGACCACTTCCATCTCCATGTTGGCTACGGCCTCCCACAGGACCACCAGGCCCCGGCAGATCCGCTCCGGGCTCTTGCAGTCATAGCAGCGATCTCCATGAACGGCGCAGGGCGTTTTCCGGCCCAGCCGCTGGGCATTCTTCGGCGCAGCAATGTTCCGCGCCCGCCAAAGGGCCTCCTCGTAGGTAGGGGCCAGCTTGTTCCGTCCCACGATGAACCAGACCTTCTTGTGGCCGTACAGGGACGACGCCACCCGGTTGCCGTTGCCGTCGATGTTGATGAGCTCGCCAGTCTCCGCCATGCCGTTGACGGAGGTGATATACATATCCGCCGTCATGGCCTCTCTGCGGGGGTCCTCCGCCGACTCCGGACGCCAGTGCCAGAACACCCGGTTGTGTCCGGACAGCTTTTCGTAAAGGCCCATCTGCTCCGCCGTGACGGAGCCGCCGATGCCCACAGATACGCCGTCAATGGAGCGATCCAGATAGTCCGCGGCCTCCTCCGCCGTGGCAAACGTACTGACGCGGAACCGCTTGGATTCCAGATTTTTTTTGACCGTTGTAAAATCCGTCATGGAAACTGCCTCCTTATAATTCCTTCTGATACTCGCCGAAGCCCTCGCCCAGCACGTCATGGGCGTCGCAGACGATCAAAAATGCCGCCGGGTCCGCCTCATGGACGATCTCCTTGATCTCCACGATCTCCCGCTGGCGGAAGGCCACCATCAAAACGTGCTTTTCGCTGCCGCTGTACGCGCCGGTGGCATTGAGGATGGTCACGCCCCGGTCATAGGCCAGAATAGCGTCGGAGATCTTCTGCCAGTGATTCGAGATGATGTAGGCCACCTTGGAAGCATTCAGGCCGTAGAGCACCGTGTCCATAACCTTGCTGGACACATACAGGGCCACCGCACCATAGAGAGCCGTTTCCAACCGCTGAAAGGCGATGGCCGTCAATGCCAGTACCACACCATCCGGAATCAGTATCAGCTTGCCCATAGGAAGCCACGGAAATTTCAGCTTCAGCAGGCGGGCCACGATGTCCGTGCCGCCGGTAGTAGCCCCTTGAGAAAAGACGATGCCCAGTCCCGCACCCATCATAGCACCGCCACAGATGGAGGCCAGCATGGGGTCCATCGGGGAGAATGTATACAAAAGGGCGATACCGTCCATCGCCAGTGAGCTGACCGTCATGGAAAACAGGGACGAGGCCAGCAGGTGAAAGCCGATGAACTTCCATCCGGCCAGAAACAGCGGGACATTCAGGAGGATCGTGCCGATGCCTACGGAAAGAGCCGGGAATAGGACATTCAGCACTTGGGCCAGTCCCGTAATGCCGCCCATACCCACGGCGTTAGCAGCAAAAAACCAGTCGAAGGACAGTGCGAAGATCACAGAGCCCACTGTTATAATGCCATAGCTTCTCAGTTGTTTTTTCAAATGGATTTCTCCCTATCTTTATCTATTCGCCCGGAACACAGCCTTACAGCAGGCTGATCTGCTGATCCTCAGAATCCTCTTCCCTTACCAAAGCGCCGGCGGGAAACAGCCGAAGCGCTGCCGGGGGCAGATACAGCGAGGCTGTTTCGAGGAACCCGCTGAAGCGCCGCCAGTGGCGGAAAAAGCGAAGCGGGTTCGAGGCAGGCTCCCGATTGCTGGACGTAAAATGTACAGCAATCGGCTGAGCCAACGGTGAGCAATAATGCCCCAATTTTGGACAGTTTTGTCCGAAATTGGATGGCACGACGGTGGATAGCCGCCACATGAAGAAGGAATGCCTCACAGCAGGCTGATCTGCTGATCCTCGGAATCCTCTTCTTTGACCAAAGCGCCGGTGGCGGGAATGGCCCGCACCCGGTAGCGGGTCCGGTTGGTAATGGAGGTCTCCTCAGACAGCAGCACCGTTTCCAGATGATACTTGGGCTTCAACGTCATCACCGCCACGCCTTGAGCGGAACGGGTGGTCTTGGGGGCCAACAGCGCCGTGTGGAAGATCAGACAGCGGGGCTCGTTGGAATACACAGCCAGCTCACAGTCCTCATCCAGACGGCGGATACAGGCCAGGGGCGACTTGTCGGAATAGGCGCCGGTGAGCTTCCGGCGGTTGGAAGCAGTCTGATACGCCTTCATCTCGATCCGGGCCACCTTGCCGTTCTCATAGAAGAACAGCAGGCTTCCGGCGTAGTCCGCCCCCGGCAGCACCATGAAGATCACATTTTCTCCCGCATCCATTTTCAGCTTGGTGGGCAGGTAGTCACCCAGCACGCTGGCCTTGGCGTCATCAAACTCGCCCAGCCGGGTCTTGTAGACCTGGCAGTGGTCGGTGAAGAACATGGCCTCAGCGTTGGAAGTCGTCTCAAAGCTCTGGCGGAGAACATCTCCCTCCTTGAACTTCTGCTCGCTGTTCATCCGCAGAGAGGCAGGAGTGATCTTCTTGAAATACCCCTCCCGGGACAGGAACACAGTGACGGGATACTCCTCCTTCTGTTCCTCCTCCGGGGTGTAGCTGGTGATCTCGTGGGGGTAGACGATGGAGGTGCGGCGGGGCTCGCCGTATTTCTTGGCGGCGGCGTTCAGCTCCTCCACGATGACCTTCTTCACCCGCTTGGGGCTGTTCAGCAGGTCCTCCAGATCGTCGATCTCATCCCGCAGGGCGTCCGTCTCCCGGGTGCGCTTGAGGATGTATTCCTTGTTGATGTTCCGCAGCTTGATCTCCGCCACATATTCCGCCTGGATCTGGTCGATGCCGAAGCCGATCATCAGATTGGGGATGACCTCGGCTTCCTCCTCCGTCTCCCGGATAATGCGGATGGCCTTGTCAATATCCAGCAGGATGCGCTTCAGGCCCTTCAGCAGGTGCAGCTTTTCCTTCTTCTTGCCCAGCACGAAGAAGATCCGCCGCTTCACGCTGTCGGTGCGCCACGCCGTCCATTCCTCCAGAATCTGCCGGATACCCAGCACCTTGGGGCTGCCGGCGATCAGCACGTTGAAGTTGCAGGCAAAGGCGTCCTCCAGCGGTGTCAGCTTGTAGAGCTTGGCCATCAGCTTGTCCGGGTCCACGCCCCGCTTCAGGTCGATGGCCAGCTTCAGGCCGGAGAGGTCGGTCTCATCCCGCATATCCGAGATCTCTTTCGCCTTGCCCGCCTTGATCAGCTCCGCCACCTTGTCCAGAATGGCCTCCACTGTGGTGGAGTAGGGGATCTCGTAAATTTCCAGCAGGTTCTGGTCCTTCACATAGCGGTACTTGGCCCGCACCCGGACGCTGCCCCGGCCCGTATTGTAAATGTCCCGAATGGCATCGGTGTCAAAGATCAGTTCGCCGCCGGTGGGAAAATCCGGGGCCAGCAGCGTCTCCGTCAGGTCGCAGTCCGGGTTTTTCAAATAGGCCACCGTAGTATCGCAGACCTCTTTCAGGTTGAAACCACAGAACTGGGAGGCCATACCCACGGCAATGCCGCTGTTGGCGGATACCAGAATATTGGGGAAGGTAGTGGGCAGCAGCGCCGGCTCCTTCATGGTGTTGTCGTAGTTATCCACGAAGTCCACGGTGTCGCTGTCGATGTCCTTGAAGATCTCCCCGCAGATGGCGGAGAGCTTCGCCTCCGTATACCGGGGCGCGGCCCAGGACATATCCCGGGAATAGGACTTACCGAAGTTGCCCTTGGAGTCCACAAAGGGCGTCAGCAAAGCGCCGTAGCCCTTGGAGAGACGCACCATCGTGTCGTAGATGGCGGCATCGCCGTGGGGGTTCAGGCGCATGGTCTGGCCCACGATGTTGGCGGACTTCGTCCGCGCTCCCGTCAGCAGGCCCATTTTATACATGGTGTAGAGCAGCTTGCGGTGGGAGGGTTTGAAGCCGTCAATCTCCGGGATGGCGCGGGAGACGATGACGCTCATGGCGTAGGGCATATAGTTGGTCTCCAGTGTGTCGGTGATGGGCTGCTCCACCACCGCCGCCCGGAGGCCCATGACGTTGGGGTTGTTGACTGGATGCCGGGATCCTTCCGGCTGCTTCTTTTTCGGCATAGTAAACGTTCCTTATTTTATCCACAAAAAAGTGGTGTTTTTGCCAGATAAATCGCTGAGCAACACGGCTTTGCCGTGCAGATGTTCCCTGTATGTTCCTTGCTTCACAAAAGAGCGTGGCGAACCGCCGCAGGGATGCAACGAGGTGCCGCTTTGCGGCACAGGAAGGCACGGCTTTGCCGTGGGGAATGCACCCCCCATTTTCTTTTTGAAACATCAAAAAGAAAATGCGCCGTGCGCGGTGGAAAAGAAAAAATGTCAGGGATGATTTGACCGGCAAAGCGGTCAAATCACCCGAAACGGGGGCTGGCTGTCACGGACTTCCGACCAAATTCGGAAGTCTCCTACCGGCTGCGCTATACTCAAATCTCAAATCAGTGCGTCCCCGCACCTGCGGGCATGGCACACGCCGGTCTGCAAAACCGGACTGGCGTATTTCTGCTCCCGCGCGTTCCGCTTCGCTACGCGCTGGCTGATTCCGCAAATGAGTATCAGCGGCAGCGGAAAGAGGAGCAGGGGGTGTCCTGCCTATGCCCCGGAATTTGATGTTTGATCGTCACGGCGCACAGAGTTAATCAAGATGTGTACCCCGCCCGTGATTTAGTACGCACTGCTTCATTTGCACAGCAGTTCTCACAGAACCCGTTTTCCCAAACTTGCACGGTGTGCAAGTTTGGTTGATAGCGCTTTTCTTTTCCACCGCTGCGGCGGCGACTTTTCTTTTGACAAGACAAAAGAAAAGTGGGGGCCGCAATCTGGTGCCGCATAGCGGCACATTTATGAAATATCCGCCAGATCCAAAAATCTTGCTCCGTTTTCCGCGATATGGTCCTTCCGGCCCTGAAGGTTATCCCCCAGCAGGAGGTCGAACACCTCCGCCGTCCGTTCCACATCCTCCGGCATAACACGGATCAACCGCCGGGTCTCCGGGTTCATGGTGGTGAGCCACATCATGTCCGGGTCGTTTTCACCAAGGCCCTTGGAGCGGTCGATCTTGTACTTCTTCCCCTCCAGAGACTTAACAATGTCTGCCTTCTCCTTATCGGAATAGGCGAACCAGGTCTTATCCCCGCAGTTGATCTCGAAAAGCGGCGTTTCCGCGATATACACATACCCCTGCTGGATCAGGGTGGGGGTCAGGCGGTAGAGCATGGTCAAAATCAGCGTCCGGATCTGGAAGCCGTCCACGTCACCATCGGTGCAGATGACCACCTTGTTCCACCGGAGGTTGTTCAGATCAAAGGCCGCCAAATCCTTCACGTGCTTGTTCTGGATCTCCACGCCGCAGCCCAGCACCCGGATCAGATCGGTGATGATCTCGCTTTTGAAAATACGGGCGTAGTCCGCTTTCAGGCAGTTCAGGATCTTGCCCCGGACGGGCATGATGCCCTGATACTCCGCGTCCCGGCTCAGCTTGACGCTGCCCAATGCGGAGTCGCCCTCCACGATGTAGATCTCCCGTTTCTCCACATCCTTGGAACGGCAGTCCACAAATTTCTGGACCCGGTTGGAGATGTCGATATTGCCGGAGAGCTTTTTCTTGATATTCAGCCGCTGCTTCTCCGCACTTTCCCGGCTGCGCTTGTTCACCAGCACCTGCTCGGCGATCTTCTCCGCGTCGAAGTGGTTCTCGATGAAGTAAATCTCCAGATTCGTCCGCAGGAACTCCGTCATCGCCTCCTGCACGAATTTATTGGTGATGGATTTTTTCGTCTGGTTCTCGTAACTGGTCTGGGTAGAGAAGTTGTTGGAGACGAAGATCAGACAGTCCTCAATATCCTGCCATGTGATCTTGCTCTCGTTCTTCTGATACTTGTTTTGATCCCGCAGGTACTTATCCACTGCGGAGACAAAAGCGCTTTTTGTTGCCTTTTCCGGCGCGCCGCCATGCTCCAGCCAGGAGGAGTTGTGGTAGTGCTCAATGACCTGCGCCTTGTTGGAAAAGCAGCAGGCGGCAGAGAGCTTCACCTTGTACTCCGGCTTGTCCGCCCGGTCCCGGCCCCGCTTTTCCGCCTGCCAGAACACCGGGGCGGTCAGTGCGCCCTCTCCGGCCAGCTCCGCTACATAGTCCTGGATGCCGTGTTCATAGACGAAGTCCTGCTCATCGAACTTGCCGTCCTCCTGCTGATCCCGGAACTTGAAGGTAATCCCCTCATTCACCACTGCCTGACGGCGCAGTACATCCGTGAAGTATTCCGCCGGGATGGCAATGTCGGTAAACACATCCAGATCCGGCAGCCAGCGGGTGCGGGTGCCGGTCTTTCTCACCTGAGACTTGGGCAGGGGGGTCTTTTCCAAGCCCCCCACGATCTCGCCCCGCTCAAAGTGGAGTTTGTACTCAAAGCCGTCCCGCCAGACGGTGACGTCCATGTAGCGGGAGGCGTACTGGGTGGCACAGGCACCCAGACCGTTGAGGCCCAGAGAGTATTCATAGTTGTCGCCGGTGAGATTATCATACTTGCCGCCGGCGTACAGCTCGCAGTACACCAGCTCCCAGTTGTAGCGCTGTTCCTTTTCGTTCCAGTCCACAGGGCAGCCGCGGCCCATATCCTCCACCTGAATAGAGCGGTCATTGTACCGCGTCACAGTGATGACCCGGCCGTGGCCCTCCCGGGCCTCGTCGATGGAGTTGGAGAGAATCTCAAAAACCGCGTGTTCGCAGCCGTCCAGACCGTCGGAGCCAAAAATGACACCGGGCCGTTTCCGGACCCGGTCCGCGCCTTTCAGAGACGAGATGCTGTCATTGCCATAATCCTGTTTTTTAGTCGCCATAGTTCCTCCAAGAGGGCATTTCCCCGTTTATCAGGGAACATTCTGCCATTTTCATACTGAGTTGATTATAGCATATCCCCGTCCTGACTGCAAGCGTCCTCCGCTGTTCCCCGTTTTTTTGTCAGAAAGAGTGCCGTTTCACCCAGAAAGGTTGTTGCGTAATTTTTTACATAACAGCCGGTCACCCGGTATTTTCCCCGGTTCCAAAGGGTTCTTCACATTTTCCACAGCTTTTTCCACATCGTTATGTAACCCTGTTAAAGCGAAAAAAGTTCATAAATTTTACATGGCTTATACAAGAAAGAAGCCCTGATGATATGCCTCCTGTTTGCGGCCGCTTTCTTTCCGCTCTTAAATATTGGGACGGTCTATCCAATTCTCTATTTGCACAAAAAAGCTCTGACGCGGCATAAAGCCGCGTCAGAGCCGACGATGTACTTTATAGATGTACTTTATAAAACAAATCAGACGTAGTTGCAGATACGGGCAATAGCGGTCTCAACAAAGCCCAGTGCTTCCGCCTTGGTCTGCTTGCCGCAGGCGGTCTCTACCACCATATTCAGCAGATCAGTACCCAGCTGCTCCACCGTCTTCTCCCCGTAGATCAGAGGAGCTGCGCAGAAGTCGATGTTATCTTCCATATTGGCAAAAGTGATCTTATTGCCCGTGACCTTCACCACAGGAGCAATGGGATGGCCCACCGGTGAACCCCGGCCGCTGGAGAACACAATGACCTGTGCACCGCCGGCCACCATGGCCGCCACGGAGGCGGGGTCATTGCCCGGCGTGTCCATGATGACCAGGCCCTGCTTGCTCTCGACCTGTTTGGCGTAATCATATACAGCATTGATGGGGCTGTGGCCACCCTTGTGGATGCAGCCCAGAGACTTCTCCTCCAGCGTGGTGATGCCGCCGGCCTTGTTGCCCGGAGAGGGGTTGCCCTGGCGGACATCTTCGCCGACAGCGTGGAAGTGCGCCTCAAAGCGGCTGGTGATCTCATAGATGCGATCGTGGACTTCCTTGTTGATAGCACGGCGGGCCAGAATGTGCTCAGCGCCAATAAACTCGGAGGTCTCGGAGAGAATGCTGGTACCGCCTGCCTGCACCACCAGATCGCTCATAGCGCCGATGGCGGGGTTGGCAGCAAGGCCGCTGGTAGGATCGGAGCCGCCGCATTCCGTGCCGACAATCAGTTCGGACAGGGGGAACTCCTCCTTCTGGAGCATGGAGGCTTCAGCCACCATCTCCTTGGCATAACGAACGGCGATCTCAACAGCCTTGAGGGTTCCGCCCACTTCCTGAATGATGACCTGCTTGAGGGGTTTGTTGGTGCGCTCCTCAATGGCCTTGACCACCAGGTCCATCTGGCAGTTTTCGCAGCCCAGAGACACCACCACAGTACCGTAGATATTGGGGTTGGCGGCATAGCCGGCCATTACATCCATAGTGAACTGCTGGTCAGGGGCCACCTGAGAGCAGCCCTGCTGGTTATTGAAGCTGATAGCGCCCTCGACCTGCTGTGCAATGATGCGGGCCGTGTCTGTGGCGCAAACGCTGGCGGGCAGGATCAGTACTCGGTTACGCACGCCAACCCGTCCGTCAGGACGGCGATATCCGTAAAAAGTCATATTCTGTATCCTCCCTTACTCCATCCCGCGGCGATCTTCTTTCATGCTCTCAACATTGTGAACATGAACATGAGCGCCCTCGGGGATCTGTTCCGTGGCCACACCGATGTGTTCGCCATACTTCACCACAGGCTCACCCTTTTCGATGGTCCGGGTAGCCAGCTTATGATAAATGGTAATATCTTCCGTGGCTTTCAGAGATACAGTCTTTCCCTCTTTGAGATAGGTAACGGTATCCCCTGCGGCAATCGGCTCAATGGCAACGGCCACATTGTCTTTGGGGTCAATAATCATTGCATTTTGCATGTATAATTCCTCCTTCATATTATGGGGCCGGGTATGCTTACAGGGGGATCACCAGGGCGCCGATCAGAGCCAGCACGAAAATGCACACAGAGGAGATAAAGGAGCCCAGGGTGTAGGTCTTCAGACCGCCGGTCACGGTCAGGCCGGACATATTGGTGGCCACCCAGAAGCCGGAGTCATTGACATGGCCGATGGAGTTGCCGCCGGACAGACAGGCCAGCGCGATCCACACGGGATGGCAGCCGATGGCAGGAGCGATGGTTGCCATGATACCCATAGAGGTCATGCCGGCCACGGTGCCGGAGCCCTGCGCTACACGGAAGATCATGCCAATGAAGTAGGCCAGGAACATGGCGGGGATGACAGAGGTGGTATCGGTGCCCAGCAGGCTCACGATGGCATTGCCGATGCCGGTGGCGGTGATAACGGAGGAGAAGGAGCCGCCTGCGCCGGTGATCAGCAGCACCACGCCGGCACTCTTCAGGGCCTCACCGGCAGACTTCTCCAGATTTTCGCGGCCGATGTAAGGCAGGCTCACCAGATAAGCACCCAGAGTGCCCAGAGTCATGGCAACCAGCTTGTTGCCCAGGAAGCTGCAGATCAGAGGCTCCTCGTCAAACACAGCGGTGCCCAGAGTGCCGAACAGGATGCACACCACGGGGATCACAACAGGCAGCAGCGCCATGCCGAAGGAGGGGCGGGCCTTAGCGTCATTCTGGGCAGCACGGGCAGCCACCAGCTCATTGACAACGTTGGAGCTGTGGTTCACGTCCTTTTCCTCGTTCCAAATGCCGCGGTTGTGGATCTTAACATAGATGAAGTCAGACACCAGAACGGTGATAAAACCGACAACCAGACCGACGATCATCATGATGCCCAGATCAAAGCCAAAGATATCGGCGGCAGCCAGAGGGTTGGGCGTGGGAGGCACCACGCAGTGAGCGGTGGTGGCGCCGATGGTCAGGCAGCCGGTGACATAGCACATCTTCATATCGATCTTGGCGGCAATGGTGATGCCGATGGGGATCAGGATAATGAAGGTAACGTCAAAGAACACAGGGATGGACAGCACGAAGCCGGCCAGGCTCAGGCCCCAGATGGAGCGCTTTTCAGGGAAAGCGGAAACCAGCTTGTCGGCGATGATGTCGGCAGCGCCGCTGTCACTCATCAGCTGGCCCAGGATGGTGCCGAAGCCGACAGGCAGGCCGATGCTGGTCATCATGCTGCCGAAGCCGGAGGAGATGGTGTCCATTGTAGTCATCAGGTCGAGGCCGCCGGCCACACCCATGAACAGGCTGGCCAGAACCATGCCGATGGAAGCGTTGAGTTTGAGGACGATGATGCAGAACAGGATGATTGCGATTGCGATCACCAGTGCTACGATCAGTATTGCGGGAGATACCATAGAGTCAGTTCCTTTCTTTTTTGTGTTTCTTACACTACTATTTAAAACCAGAGCTGTCCGGTAGTCGCCTGTTCACGGCAGGCCTCCGGCAGCTCGGATTTTTCAGAACAGGTTGCCGTTTTCGTCAAAGGGCAGGTCATAGGGCTCCGTGAGAACCTCAAAGTTGGGGTTGTTCTCCACCAAAGGCAGCATACCCTCAGAAATCTCGATGACACCGATATGGGCGGTGTTGGGGATGCGGATCATCTTCATGTGGTCATGATCCTCTGCCTCGGGGCAGCACATCAGGGCCAGCTGTAAAGCTTCCCGGTCATTGTCCATGATCATGGGGATCTTCATCAGATGCAGGAAGGTGTTGGTCACGCCGGTGGGATAGGTCATCTCCAGCTTCATCTTGTTGAACAGACGGCGGGTGGTGACCTCCGCCAGGCCGATGCCCTGTGCATTGCCGTGGGTCTCGTCGGTCAGGTCCAGGATGACGCACTTCTCCGCCTGAATACCGCCGGAGCAGTACTTGGGCTGGACAAAGCGGCCGGACACGTTGGGGTCCATGCCGTCGCCGGAGATGTTCTTGCCGATCTTATCCACCACCAGCACGTCGCACTTGTCAAACAGCAGGTGGGCGATGGTCTTGTAGGAGATCTCCTTGAGCTTGGGTTCCTCGCTGATGATCTCCTCCGGGCTCAGGCCCTTGATGAGATAGGTATCATCATAGGCATTTTCAATGATGGCGATGCCGCCCAGAACCGGTGCGTTTTCCAGGATCGTCCGGCCGTACTCCTCCACCAGCTCATGCATGATGGCAGGACTCTGATGATGGATGCTCTCAGCGCCCTTCTGCTTGCCAAGGCCGATGGCCATCATCTTCATCAGGCCGCTTTCATAGGGACCGCGGAAGGAGGTATGGGGCTTGATGCGGTTGAAGAGGATGATGCCGTCCGCCTCAGAGGCGTTCTTGTCCATGAACACCGGCTGGTGACGCATGCCGGAAATGCCGATCTGCACCGTCTCCATGGAACTTTTCACGGGGCAGCCCATGGCTTCCTCAGTGACGCCGTAGTCCTTGAGGATCTGGAGCTGGCCCTCGGCGGTAGCGCCGCCGTGGCTGCCCATAGCCGCCACAATGTAAGGCTCGGCACCCTTGGATTTGACAAAATCCACAATGGCACGGGCCATCACGGCATTGTGATTGATGCCGCGGCTGCCGCAGGTAATGGCGATCTTCTGACCGGGCTGGATCTTGCCGCCGATCTCAGGGCGATCCAGCTCCCGGGTGATGATGCCGGGAATATCGCTCTCAGGGATGCAGGTCTTGTCGAAGTTCTGGCGAACCTTGACCATCTTGGGGATCGGTGTGTCTTTGATCAGGTTGGTAATGGTTTCCATGTCTTGCTCCTCTCTCGCCGCCGCAGGCGGCATATCGTATCAACAAGTATACAGATTTTTAATTTGAAAACGGATGCCGTGGGCTGTTCCCCCCAACACCGTGCCCGTCAAGATCATAGCTGGCAGCACCCGATTCCAGTGCCCCGGGATACGCCGGCTCTGGCGGCGATGCGTTCCATACTTGCTCTGTTGGTCTCCACTCGAGCTGTATATGTTTTCCTATTTCGTGCACGTGCACGAGATATTGCAAAAAGAAAAGCGAAACAATATCGCCTTTTAGTACTGTTAGTATAATCTGTGTCCGTTTCTTTTGCAATTATAAGATATGACAAAAAAATAACAATTTTTTGTTGAATTCGAAAAATGTCACGCAATACACCTACCGGTTCTGCGAAATTTCAATGCAAGACCGCAGGCTGCATGGTTGGTCGCAGTTGTCACCCCTCCGTTTTCAGGAAAGGTGAATCCGACGCACAGATCCGCCAAGACATCCCCACGTCAAAGGAGTTCGGTTCAGATATGCAATTTTCCCCCCGCCGATCATTTCAACAGCATCAGGATCACGCCGTAGATCACCGATGCCAGTGTCCCGAAGGTGATGACCGGCCCGGCTACGGTGAACATCTTCGCCGCCATACCGGTGACGAATCCCTCGGACTTGAAATCCAGTGCTGGGGAGGTCACTGCGTTGGAAAAGCCGGTAATGGGCACCAGCGTTCCCGCGCCGCCGAAGCGGGCCAGCTTGTTGTAGAGATTCAGCCCCGTCAGCAATGAGGACAGGGTCACCAGTGTGCAGGAGGTGGCTGTACCCGCGTCCTCCTCGGACAGGCCCAGAGACATCCAGCCGCCCAGAATGACCTGTCCCAGAGCGCAGATAGCCCCACCCACGAGAAAAGCCAGACACACATCCTTCCCCAAGGGGGACTTTTTCATTTTCCGCTGCACATACTGTTGGTATTCCCGGGGCGTCATATCCATAGGGCGACCTCTTTTCACAAGTTTTCCATAGGTTCCCCATTCCGGCGAAAAGTATGTGAAATTTCTTGCAATGCAGTCTGAAAAGCGGTAAACTGTTGACCATGATTCCAAAAGGAGGGCATTTTTATGAAAACCGTCCGGCCGCTGGGGCTGTACATCCACATCCCCTTCTGCAAGGCCAAATGCGTCTACTGCGACTTCTACTCCCTGCCCCATGGCGAGGACCGCATGGACGCCTATACCGACGCCCTCTGCGCCCATTTGACAGAAGCCGCGCCGCTGGCCGCGTCTCACACAGTGGATACCGTATACTTCGGCGGCGGCACTCCCAGCTATTTAGGAGAAAAGCGCCTGTGCAAAATTTTAAAGGTCATTGAAAAGCGTTATCAAGTGGCCCGCGACGCGGAGATCACTCTGGAGGCCAACCCGGACTCCGCCGGGGATTGGAAAGCTCTCCGCGCCCTGCGGCGCTGCGGCTTCAACCGGATCTCCTTGGGGATGCAGTCCGCCTGCGACGAGGAACTGCGAACCATCGGCCGGGTCCACACCATGGAGCAGGTCCAACAGGCGGTGGAGGCTGCCCGGAAAGCCAAGATTCAAAATCTGTCGCTGGACCTCATTTATGGTCTGCCCCACCAGACGCAGGAGCGATGGATGGAAAATCTCGCCGCTGCCGTAGCTCTGAACCCGGAGCATCTGAGCTGCTACGGCCTGAAGGTAGAGGAAGGGACGCCTCTCTTTGCCATGAAGGACACCGCCGGTCTGCCGGGAGACGAGGAACAGGCGGATATGTACCTGCAAACCGTGGAATTTTTGAAGCAGTACGGCTATGAGCAGTACGAAATTTCCAACTTCGCCAAGCCGGGCCGGGAATCCCGGCATAACCTGAAATATTGGAAGCTTCAGGAATACGCCGGCTTCGGCCCCGGCGCCCACAGCGATTTCGGCGGCGTCCGGTATGCCTACGAAAAAGACTTGGACGCCTACATCGCCGCCGCACACGGCGGACAGTTCCGCTTTTCCGAAAACACCGTCATCCCTCCCAGAGACCGGGACGTGGAGTGGGTGATGCTGGGGAGCCGGACGGTGTACGGCCTGGACCCCAAGGAGTATGAGAACCGCTTCCGCCGCCGGTTCGATCCCATTTTCCTGCCGTTTCTGCAAAAGTGTGAGGCAGCGGGCTACGCCGTGGAGGAGGATGGCCGCTGGCATCTGACGCCTAAGGGCTTCCTGGTGTCCAACCAGATCATCGGTGGACTGCTGGATGCTCAGGCGGCGGAAAAGCAGCGCCGGGCAGACGCGGCGGCCCGGGGCGATTTCCGGGTCAATCTGGACTGACCCGCAGCCAAACGGCACTGCCGATCCTATGAAAGGATGATTTTCTATGTACGTTTACACGCCGGGGCAGTGGGCCCTGCTGTTCTTCTTCTATTGCTTCTGCGGCTGGGTCTGGGAATCCTGCTATGTCTCCGCCAAGCAGCGTCATTGGGTGAACCGGGGCTTTCTCCATGGGCCGCTGCTGCCGATCTATGGCTCCGGGGCCATCATCATTCTGTTCGCCACCCTGCCGGTGGCGGACAACTTCTGGCTGGTCTATTTTCTGGGTATGCTGGCCGCTACGGCGCTGGAATATGTGGTAGGCGCCGTAATGGAGCAGCTTTTCAAGGTCCGCTACTGGGATTATACCAAGCAGCCCTTTAACCTCCACGGCTACATCTGCCTGACCAGTTCGATCGCCTGGGGCTTTTTCTCCGATCTGCTGATCTATATCATCCATCCCCCCATCGACAAGCTGCTCCATAAGCTCCCAGCCCTGCTGGTGAATCCTCTGGCCGCAGTGATCGCCGTGCTGTTCATCATGGATACGGTAAAGTCCACCAAGGCCGCCATCGACCTGCGGGAGGTCCTTACCAAGCTTACCGAGGAAAACGCAGAGCTGCGGCGGCTGGCCAAAAAGGCCGAGGCCGCCCAGGCCCGCACTGCCGAGGAACTGCAGGCTTTCCGGGAAAAGACCTCTCTGGACAGATACCTGCTGCAGTCCTATCTGGCTGACGAGCTGGAAGCCCACCGCACCGCCAAGCAGGTCCGGAAGCAGCGCCGCCGGGCGGCTCTGGAAAACGCCTTCCGCCGCCGGGTGGAATCCAAGCTGGAAATCCTGGCCAATATCGCCCAGGCTTTGGAAAAGACCCGCGCCGCGCTGGACGATGGCATCGACGAACCCGGCGAGCAGGAGCTTGCCAAGCATCGGGAGGAGCTGGACGCCCTCATCGCTGCCGTCCGCCAGAGAGAAGCGCAGGTCCGCACCCGCTCCATCCAGCGCTACGAAACCGCTTTGCGGGTCCTCCGGGCCAACCCCTCCGCCAAGGCTAAGGCGGAACTGGGTGAAGCCTTTGACTCCCTGCGAAAGCTTTTGGAAAAATGAGGCAATATTTGACAGGCGTTCCCTCCGGGAACGCCTGTTTTTTATGTTCGCCGCCGTATAAAGTTCAGGTCCGGGGACATACTACCTGACGGCGTAAGCCAAAATTTTTCTCATGCAGGAGGAACGAATCATGAAGGACTGCACCAACGGCGGCTGCCAGTGCACCCCCAATCAGAGCATCAGCTGCACCGTCAACAACTGCGCGCACCACTGCCAGGACTCCAATTACTGCGGCCTGACCTCCATTCGGGTCGGCACTCACGAGGCTAACCCCACCGAGATCAAGTGCACCGACTGCCAGAGCTTTGAGCTGAAATAACGGCTCCCTCCCCTCCGCCGCCGGGCCAAAAATCCTTTGACCCACCGGCGGAGGTCCGTACATATGAGAAAGGAAGGTGGCGTGATGGCTTCAAAATGGCCCGCCCGGATCGCCGGCGGTGCAGCTGGTCTTGCCAACGGTCTGTTCGGTGGGGGCGGCGGTATGGTATTTCTCCCCATTCTCTCCCGTTGGGGCAATCTGAAGTCCCGGCAGCTCTATGCCACCTGTGTGGCGGTCATTTTCCCGGTGTGCGCCGTGTCCGCCGCCATGTACCTCTGGCGGGGCGGGATGAATTGGGCCTCCGCCCTGCCCTATCTGGCGGGTGGGCTGCTGGGGGGCTGGCTGGGCGGAAAGCTCTACGGCAGAGTGTCCGCCAAAGTTTTGAAGCGGATCTTCGCCGCCTTTCTCTTTTACGCGGGGGTGAGGTATCTGCTGTGACGGACTGGCTGCTCCCCTTTCTCTGCGGGCTGGGGGCTGCGGTGATCTCCGCGTGGGGCGTGGGCGGCGGAACGCTGCTGCTGTTGGTGATGACACTGTTTTTAGGCGTGGACCAGCGAACGGCCCAGGGCATCAATCTGCTGTTCTTCCTGCCCACAGCCATTTCCGCCCTGCTGTGCCACTGGCGGGAGGGATATCTGAATACACCCACATGGAAGGCCGCCGTCCCCGTGGCTGTCCCGGCGGCACTTGCAGGGGCATGGATCGCCACAGCGGTGGATGTGGACCTGCTGCGCCGTCCCTTCGGTATCTACCTGCTGCTCTCCGGTCTTTCGCTGATTTTCCCCCAAAAGGATCATAAAACCCCCGGCGGCTGAACTCAGCCGCCGGGGGTCCATTCGTTTCATTTAGAGGGGATCATTTTTCCACGGCCTCAGTCAGTTCCAGCGTCACCGTCAGGATCTCGCCGCGGCGCCAGAGGGTCAACGTCATCTCGTCGCCCACATGATGCTGCCACCGGGCCCGCAGCAGATCCGCACTGCTGAGGGTCTCCTTGCCGTCCGCCGCCAAAAGATAATCCCCGGCCCGGACGCCGGCCCGGTCCGCCGCGCCGCCCGCCGTGACCTCCTTCACCTGAATGCCCCACAGGTGCTCCGCCAGCTGGTCCGGCACCTGCATCACCGAAACGCCCAGCAGCGGCTCCGGCTGAGGCTCGCCGTAGATCAGCAGATCATTGACCACCCGCTCCGCCTGCACGGAGGGAATGGCAAAGCCAAGACCCTCCACCGTGGAATATCGGGCATACAGCTTCATAAAGTTGATACCCACTACCTGTCCGTAACTGTCGATGAGCGGGCCGCCGGAGTTTCCGTTGTTCAGCGCCGCATTGGTCTGGATCAGCGGCATGGAGGTCCGGCTGGTAAGCTGGATCTCCCGGTTGACGGAGGAAACGATACCATCCGTAAAGGTGCCGCCCATTTCAATGTCCAGAGGCGTACCGATGGCGTACACAGGGTCGCCTACAGACAAAGCGTCGGAATTTCCGAATTCCGCAAAGGGAAGAACCTCCTCCGCATTGATCTTCAGCACCGCCAGATCGTACCCGGCGTCGCTGGCGATATACTTCGCCGCATAGGGCCGTCCTCCGGCCAGCAGCACCGTGCAGCTCTTGCCCCCGGCTACCACATGGTGGTTGGTGAGGATGTAGCCGTCTTCCCGGAAGATCACACCGGTTCCCACAGACATCCGGCCGCCGTCCAGATCCACCGCCACCGTGACCACGGCGCCGCTTACCTTCCGGTAAACCTCCTGAGCCGAAAGCGCATGGCTGCAGTCCTTCGCCAGTTCCAGACGGGCGTCTGCATCCGGTTCCACAGTGGGAATGGTAATGGGAGCGTCCTCATCCTCCTGATCCTGATCATAGTAGTAATAATCGTCCTCGCCCCAGTCATCAGGCATTTGCAATTCCCATATCAGCCACCGCACCCCCGCCGCCAGCAAAGCGATTACCGCCGCTACGGCCAGAAGAATCAACAGCCCCTTCCACACCCGGCGCTTTTTCCTCCGAGGTCTGGGTGTTGGCTCTGTGGGTACAGGCTCCACGGCCCCCGGCAAAGGCCGGGAATAGATCTCCACGATCTCCGCGGGGAAATCTCTGCTGTATTCCTCGATGACTTCTCCCCGCGTCTGCAGGGTCCTGCGCTCGCTCATAGTACCTCTTTACTCCACCCGCAGAGAAAACGTGAAGGTGGTCACGCCATTCTCGCTGGTGACATTGATTTCTTCCTTGTGCTGCTGCAAAATGGTCTTGACGATATACAGGCCCAAGCCATAGCCGTCCTTATCCTCGCTGCGGGACTTGTCGCTTTTGTGGAACCGCTCAAACAGCAGCGGCAGCTCCTCCGCCGGGATGGTCTCGCCCACGTTCCGGACAGTGATCCGGGCCTTACCGTCCATCATGGCCACACCCAGGTAGAGGGTGGAGCCCTCCCGCGCAAATTTGGCGGCATTTTCCAGCAGATTGTAAATGACCTGGGTGATCATATCGTTGTCGCCCAGCACTAAAATCGGCTCATCGGGAATATCTGCTTCCACATCCAGATGCCGGTCATTGATCTTCTTCTCCATGGAGATCAGTACCCGGCGCATAGACTCGCACACGTCGAAATGATTGCCGTTGCGCAGGGGATCGATGGCCTGCAGCTGGCTGACGTCCAGCATCCGCCGCACAAGGCGGCTGAGACGGCGGCTCTCGTTGGCGATGATCCGCAGATACTGCTTTTCATTCTCAGGCGGGATGGTACCGTCCAAAATGCCGTCCGTATACCCGGCGATGGTGGTCATAGGGGTTTTCAGTTCGTGGGAGATGTTGGCGATGAACTCCCGGCGCTGACGCTCCGTCTGCTGCAAGGACTCCGCCATATTATTAAAGGAAGCCGCCAGCTCGCCGATCTCGTCCTCCCGGCCGTAGTCATTCATGCGAACGTCAAAATCACCGTCGGCATACTGCCGGGTGGCGGCGGCCATCTCCCGGATGGGCTTGATCTGCCGCATGGTGGTAATGGAGGACGCCATAAAGGAGATCATCAGCACCACGAAGCCCGTCATCATCAGCAGTCCCGCAAAGGCCCGCCACAGATTATCAACGGAATCCGAGGCGCAGACGGTGAACACCGCCCCCAGGACCTCCCCGGTGGTCGGGTTCACCACGGACACGCCGCCCACAAACTGCTTGCTGGCATAGATCTGGTCCAGACGGCTCCGCCCGGCCCAGGTGCCGTCTGCGGAGACCTTGTCCATCACCGATGACGGAATGGTGACGGGCCGGCCCTCCATAGTGGCATCCGTGGACAGGAGGACATGTCCATCCATATCGCACACCAGAATATCCATTTCGGAGATCACGGCGGCAGTGGCCGCCAGCTGACGGAACTGCTCGTCCTTCTGCAATTCCTCCATAGAGAGATAGCGGCCGGTCTCCAGATACCGCACGGACAGCTTGCTCACCGCCATCGCCCGGACCATCAGCTCATCGGTTTTCTGCCCCCGGGCATAGGAATAGCTCAGGGAAAAAAAGGACACGCCCAACAGCACCAGCGTCAGGAACACCATGCCCACGGTGACGGCCATCTGCCGCCAATAAAGCCCGTGAAACCGCTCGCGGAACCAATCCTTCATATTACTTCGCCTTGTCTGCCGTCTGGCCGCCAACGGTCTCGAACTTATAGCCCACGCCCCAGACGGTTTTCAGCGCCCACTGGTCGCTGACGCCCTCTACCTTTTCTCGCAGGCGCTTGATATGCACGTCCACGGTGCGGCTGTCGCCAAAATAGTCGAAGCCCCACACCTCGTCCAAAAGCTGGTTGCGGGTGTAGACCCGGTTGGGGGTGGAGGCCAGATGGTACAGCAGTTCCAGTTCCTTGGGGGGCGTGTCGATCTTCTTGCCGTCCACGATCAGTTCATAGGAATCCAGATCAATGGTCAGCTTGTCGAAATGGAGTTTCTTGCTGGTGTCGTTGGGGATCTCCGTCCGCCGCAGAACGGCATTGATCCGGGCGATCAGCTCCTTCATCTCAAAGGGCTTGACGATGTAATCATCCGCGCCCATTTCAAGGCCCTGGATCCGGTCAAAGACCTCGCTCTTGGCCGTCAGCATGATGATGGGCACCTTGCTGGTCTCCCGGATCTTGGCGCAGACCGCCCAGCCATCCATCACAGGCAGCATGATGTCCAACAGGATCAGGTCCGGCTCCTTCTTCTGGAACTCCTCCAGTGCTTTGCCGCCGTCCCCGGCGATGCGGACGTCAAAGCCTTCCTTTACCAGATACATGTGGATCAGGTCGGAGATATTCTTATCGTCTTCTACAACCAGAATGTTGCGTCCCATAGGGTCTCCTCCGTTCTGCGGGGCCTTCCGGTCCCGTTTCTTATGTTCTTCTCTACTTTATATTACCCTAAACTTCGTCAGGGTGTTGAACGTTTTGTAAATCTTGCGCCATTTCAGCCGCCGGTCAGCCGATTTCCGTCATCGCCCGGCAGTAGTGGCCCGCTCCCTGAGCGGAGATCACAAATTCCCGCAGGCCCGCGGCAGAGGCAGTGGTCCCCAGCCAGACAGACACATCCCCCCGCCGGGCCGACACCCGCTTCATCAGCGCGGAGGCGTTGGAGCTGCTTTCCAGCTTGTAATCCGACCGGTCCATTGAGGGCGTCAGGCACCGCCAGCCGACCTCCTCCAAGGCTTGCAGCTCCGTCTTCTCCGCATCCGGCACATAGGCCAGCCGGGACTTTCCCAGAGTGGCCCGGTACAGGGCTTCATTGCCCCGCCGCAGCTGCTCCGCCGTGTCCTCGCCGCTCTCCGCCAGTATGCCCACCGCATGACCGGAGGCAGCCATCCGCCGCAGCAGTTCGCCGTTGGATTCCAGGAAGTCCGGCGTACAGTAGAAGGTGGCCCAGCCGTTAGCACGGTCCAAGGCGTCCAGCAGCCCGGAGGTCCGCTGATCCGCTTCCAGACACAGATGGATCCTAGCCCCCCGCGTCGGTGCGGAGGGTGTAACCGGTACATTGGGCGTGGTACTGGACGTGGCATCCCTGTTATACGCGTTGTAGCGCTCTTCCATATTGTAGGTCGCCGCATTGGCAAAATCCTTGGCGCTCATGCCGAAATCCGGAGACCGCAGCCACACCAGATAGCCGTTGGTCACATCTGTCACGGAATATTGCAGGCCGAAAAAGTTTGCGACGGTAGACGCCGGGACAAACACCAGTCCGCCGGACTGAATGACGCCGGGGGTGAACAGACTGCCGCTGCTGTCCTGCGCCGTACCCTTGGCCCAGTCAAACAGCATGGCCCGCCGATCCTTTTCCAGCACCGTCATCTTCTTCGCGGTATTGTTGATGACGGAGATCCCCAGGTTGGTGAACACGGAGGCCGGTACATACAGGTATCCGTTGGCCCAGAAGGGCATGGTAGCGTCCGTTACCGGCAGAACGCTCTCTTCCGCCGCCACGAAATACACACTGCCCGCCGCTTTGGCCGGAAACGCCAGCTGACACAACAGCAGGCAGCACAGCAGCCCCATCGCCCATCGCTTTTTCATTGGCAATTCCCCCTTCGCGGCAGTTTTTAATAAAGTATTTTACCACATTTGCTTCTGTCTTGTAAAGTCCGTGACTCAGCCGTTGAAGACCTCCACCGTCACGCCGGTATAGTAGTGGGTCAGGATAGTCTGATAGTCCGCGCCGCTCTCCGCCATGGCGTCCGCGCCGTATTGACTGAGGCCCACGCCGTGGCCGTAGCCGGTGACATAAAACACAAAATTGCCGTCCTGCAATTCCCATTCAAAGCAGGCGGAGCGCAGCCCCAGCGCGGCGCGCACCGTACCGCCCCGGACCGTCACGCCCCCCACCTCCACCGTCTCCACGCTGCCGGCGCTGTCCCGGACGGGATCTTTCAGCCAGCTTTTTTTGTCCCCGGAGAAATCGGCAGAGGGGATCTTCGCCAGCAGCTTTTCCTTCAGCGCCGCCGGGGTAAAGTCTACGCGGCTGTAATAATTGGGGATGGTCTCCTTGGCTTCGGGGGAATCCACTGGCTTCAGGTAGGGCAGATCGTTCTGCCACACCTGTCCCGCAGCTCGGGTCAGCCCTGCGGAGCTGGAATGGAACACCGCCAGAATCGGAATGCCGCCATAGAGGATAGCCTCCCCATCGGTAGACGTCACCGCATCACGGACCTTTTTCTCATAAGCGTCCGCCTGTGCCCCCCAGTTGGCCCGGGCCTGCTCCATGGCGATATACGCCTGGCAGCAGGTAGAGTCCGTACAGATGTCCGCCGTGTCCCCGTGGCTGCTGCCGGCTGTCAGCTTGTAAAGGGTATAGGTACGGGCTGCCACCGCCTGAGCCTTCAGCGCCTCCTCTGCAAAGGACGCCGGCATCTCCGCCGCCGTGACGCCCACCAGATAGTCCGCCAGCGTCATTTCCCGCACAGTCTCTCCGTCCAGCACCCGCAGGGTCCGGTCCGCGTCATAAACAGCCTTTACCGCAGGCTGGACCGGAGCCGTCTGCTCCGTCCGGGGTAATTCCGTATACTCCGGCACCTCCACCGGTTCCCGGGCTACGGCCAAGGGCAGCAGAAACAGCCCCAGCAGCGCCGCCACCGAGGTCAAAGCCGTATTTTTCCAAAGCTGCATAGTGATTCCTCCTTTGCTTGTCCAATCTATGCGGCCATCAACAGAAACATGTGCCCCGGTGCAACGTTCTGCACACAAAAACCGGCAGACGCTCCGCACGTCTGCCGGTTTTTCAAGGAAACCAATTATTTTTACTGTATGATTGCTGATACGGTATCCGCAGTCCCGTGCCGCCGCTCACTCCGCCATCAGGCTGTCATTTTCCATGATGAAGGGCCGGGTGGTATCCTGTCCCCAGGAGGTATCGTACTTTGCCATCAGATAATCGCGCAGTTCCGCCCGATTTTGTAACTTTACCAGCCGGTACGGTTCCTGGAAGGCAACCTTCTCGACCAGACAGAAACTCCCGTCCTCCACAGGCAGCAGCACCCCAACATGCCCCACAAACAGCGTATTCTCCGTGTCCGAGAACCTGTCATGCAGGACAACGGAGATCAGCCGGGCAGGGCTGTCCGAGAATGCGACGCCCCGGGCGGCCCAGCCCGCCTGAAGCGTCTGGGCCTGCTCGTCCACATCCGTACTGTCTGCGGCGGGCACCGGCGCAAACAGCGCGCAGAATTTGGCAGTGCTGTCTCCGCAGAGAACGGCGGGATCTTCGGTCAGCGTTTCCAAATCCAGAAAAAGCGTATCCTCTCCCTGAGTCTTCGGCTGATCCGCTCCGACGGTGACGAACTCACCGAACAGGCTGAATGCCGTAATGCGGCAGTTATAGCCGGGGAAGTCACCGTTTTTCTCCGCCCACAGATTCTGCATCTCATAGGGATCGTACTTGGTGTCGGTGGGGACAGCGCGCTCAAAGCCGTTCGTCAGCCATTCACTCTTAACACTGGCGTTGAACTGGTCCACCCGGTCAAAAAGGCCGCGGATCCGGGTCTCGTCTATGCCCGCGTTCTCAAGCAGCCGGGAGAGCAAAGCGCGGGATTCCTCGTCCGTCAGATTGGCGTATTCGATAGGTTCCTGCGTCGGCTGTGGGATGTCCGGCTCTGTTTTGCCGCCGCAGCCGGTAAGGGTGGCAAGGATGAAGCTGACAGCCGCAAGGATCGCCAGCAGATGGTTTTTCCGATTCATAAATTACGTTACCTTTCCTGTGTTCGTCCATTCTGCGGTGCAGAACAGAGCGCATCATACGTCCTTATACTATGCACATATTGGCGAAAAATATCTATACAGAATTCCGAGGACCACCCTGACCGCTGCGGTTTCCTCCTGTTTTCCCATAAGATCTGCCGCATACGGACAGCGCATACCGCAAACGAAATGTGCATAAAGTTTTCGTGCACCATTTCCGGTTGCCCCGCAGGGGCGAGGAAGTGGCACATTTCTTATTTTGCTACACTTTTGCATAGCAAAAAAGGAACACCACCCTGACGGATGGTGTTTCTATTTGGTGCCGGTGGTGGGACTCGAACCCACACGGTATCGCTACCAACGGATTTTGAGTCCGTCACGTCTACCAATTCCATCACACCGGCATTAACGTTGTTCATTATATCGGATGAACGGCCAAAATTCAAGAGGAATTTATATTTTCGCCGTAAAATCCCTGATTCTGCTGGAAGAATGGCGGTTCCCTCTTGTAAAGAACGGAAAATAGGAGTATTATGCTTATAATTGTACCAACAACACAAAGGACGGATCAAACTATGAGTTACACAAAAATCGCGAAAATTTTTGCAGACAGTGAGGCGCTCTCCGGTCAGACCGTTTCCGTGGGCGGCTGGGTCCGCACCATCCGGGATCTGAAGGGCTTCGGCTTCATCGAGCTGAATGACGGCTCCTGCTTCCGCAATCTTCAGGTGGTGATGGAGGCAGAGGCCCTCTCTAACTATAAGGACATCGCCGCCCAGAACGTAGGCGCGGCCCTGATCGTCACCGGCGTTGTGGCCCTGACGCCGGATGCCAAGCAGCCTCTGGAGTTGAAGGCCACCGAGATCGCCGTGGAGGGCATCTCCACTCCGGACTATCCCCTGCAGAAAAAGCGCCACAGCGTAGAGTTCCTTCGGACTATCCAGCACCTGCGTCCCCGGACGAACCTGTTCTCCGCTACCTTCCGGGTGCGGAGCGCGGCAGCCTACGCCATCCACAAGTTCTTCCAGGACCGCGGCTTTGTCTACGCCCAGACCCCCATCATCACCGCCAGCGACTGCGAGGGCGCCGGCGAGATGTTCCAGGTGACTACGCTGGACCTGAACAACGTCCCCAAGACGGAGGACGGGCAGGTGGACTACAGCCAGGACTTCTTCGGCAAGAAGACCAGCCTGACGGTGTCCGGTCAGCTGAACGCCGAGAACTTCGCCATGGCCTTCGGCAATGTCTATACCTTTGGTCCTACCTTCCGTGCGGAGAATTCCAACACCCAGCGTCACGCCGCTGAGTTCTGGATGGTGGAGCCTGAGATGGCCTTCACCGATCTGAACGGCTATATGAATACCGCCGAGGACATGATCAAGTATATCATCCGCTATGTGATGGAGCAGTGCCCTCAGGAGATGGACTTCTTCAACCAGTTCGTGGATAAGGGCCTGCGGGAGCGGCTGGAGCACGTGGCTTCCTCCGACTTCGGCCGGGTGAGCTACACGGAAGCGGTGGACCTGCTGAAAAAGAGCGGTGAGAAGTTCGACTATCCCGTGGAGTGGGGCATCGACCTGCAGACCGAGCACGAGCGCTATCTGACGGAGCACATCTTCAAGCGACCCGTATTCGTCACCGACTATCCCAAGGACATCAAGGCTTTCTATATGCGCCTGAACGATGACGGCAAAACCGTGGCCGCGGCGGACTGCCTGGTGCCCGGCATTGGCGAGATCATCGGCGGCAGCCAGCGTGAGGAGCGTCTGGATGTGCTGGAAGCCCGCATCAAGGAGCTGGGCATGAATCCGGAGGATTACAAGTATTACTGCGACCTGCGGCGCTACGGCTCCTGCCGTCACGCAGGCTACGGCCTGGGCTTCGAGCGGATGGTGATGTATCTCACCGGTGTGAACAACATCCGCGACGTGGAGCTGCATCCCCGCACTGTGGGCAGCGCAGATTTCTGATCAACTGCATACCGAAAAGCGGTCTTTCTGAAAAGAGGGGCCGTTTTTTCTCCCGTATGCACAAATTTCTTTGGAAAACCTCAATTTTTTCAGAGATTCCGCCATACGCGGACAGTTGACATTCCGCGGTGCATATGATAGGATACGGCTATCTTCAACAACGGAATACCGGCAATGGAAGCCCATAGGAAAACGATGCAAGTCTACCGAAGGAGTAAAACTCTCAGGTGTCCGCCGTGCGGACAGGACTATGGGTGGATGCGGCTCTGGAGAATCCCGGCTCACCGGGTACCGAAGGTGAAAGGCGGCATGACCGCTGAATCTCTCAGGTAAAAGGACAGAGTGATCTGACGCAGCGGCAGGCAGGGCGGAGAGATCCGTCAGGCAGGCCGCAGGCTTCACCGTTTGCGGCGGGGCTGCGTCGATCTCCTGTACTGCGTTCTTCGGAGCGGCTGCATTGCCAGCCGCTCCGTTTTTTTATCACCGCGGCAAAGATCCCGCCGTCGGTGAAACCGTGTGCAGGAGGAAAAAACTATGGAATCGATCGTCGCAAAACTGGACGCTGCGCTTTATCCCGCTGTATGCAGCGTCAACACGTACCTGTCCAACTACATTCTGGTCTTTCTGCTGGTGGCTGTCGGCCTGTGGTACAGCATCAAGACCCGCTTTGTTCAGGTCCGCTGCTTCGGTGAGGGTATGCGCAGAGTGTTCGGCAACCTGACCCTCAACGGCAAAAAGCATGACAGCGGCATGAGCTCCTTCCAGGCATTGGCCACTGCCATTGCCGCCCAGGTGGGCACCGGCAACATCGTAGGCGCATCCGGCGCTATTCTGACTGGCGGCCCCGGCGCCATCTTCTGGATGTGGGTCATCGCCTTCTTCGGCATGGCCACCATCTACGCTGAAGCTACGCTGGCCATCAAGACCCGGATCAAGGCAGCAGACGGCACCATCCACGGCGGTCCCGTCTATTACATCACCACCGCGTTCAAGGGCGGCTTCGGCAAATTCCTGGCGACCCTGTTCGCCGTCGCCATCATTCTGGCCCTGGGCTTCATGGGCTGCACGGTGCAGTCCAACTCCATCGGCGAGTGCTTCCAGACCGCTTTCGGCATCCCCTCCTGGATCGTGGGTGTGGTACTGGTCATCATCTGCGGCATCATTTTCCTGGGCGGCGTTCAGCGTCTGGCGGCCGTTACAGAAAAAATCGTCCCCATTATGGCAGCGATCTTCCTGCTGGGCGGTCTGGTCATCCTGATCTTCCGCATCCGGTACGTCCCCGCCACCTTCGGCATGATCTTCAAGTACGCCTTTGAGCCTCAGGCCATCGTGGGCGGTTCTTTCGGCTACGCCATCAAGCAGGCCATCTCTCAGGGCGCCAAGCGTGGTCTGTTCTCCAACGAGGCCGGTATGGGCTCCACCCCCCATGCCCACGCTCAGGCCAACGTGAAGGATCCTCACGAGCAGGGCGTTGTGGCGATGGTGGGCGTGTTCATCGACACCTTCGTGGTCCTGACCCTCAACGCACTGGTCATCATCTGCACCCTCTACACCGCCGATGGCCCTCTGGCAAACGGCTATGTGGGGGATGTGACCTCCGTGCTCAGCAAGACCAATCTGGCCCAGACCGCTTTCGGCTCGGTGATGGGAGCCAGCCTCGGCGCCAAGTTCGTGGCTATCTGCCTGTTCTTCTTCGCTTTCTCCACGGTTCTGAGCTGGAACCTGTTCGGCAAGATCAACGCCATCTGGCTTTTCGGCAAGAAGAACCCCAAGGCCTGCACCGTGATCTACACCCTCATCGCCCTGGTGTTCATCCTGATGGGCACCATGATGAGCAACGATCTGGTGTGGGAGCTGACGGATATGTTCAACAACCTCATGGTCATTCCCAACGTCATCGCCCTGTTCGCCCTGACCAAAATGGTGGTCAACAGCGCGGAAAGCAAGATCGCTCAGTAAGTGAGAACAGCCAAGACTGTCATTTCACTTTCAAAAAACGCCATAAAAAAAGAACCAGGACATTCATAAGAATGTCCTGGTTCTTTTGGCGGAGATGGAGGGATTTGAACCCCCGCACGCCTTGCGGCGCCTACCGGATTTCGAATCATTACACCAACTTGGATGATGACGGTAAATCAGGGACGATAGCGGTAACTACGGAACCCCAAAACATACCTCTCAAAGTGGCTGTCAGATGGCTGCTCTCATTATAGCCATTTTCCCGCAAAATTCAAGCCGTGGAAATTGGGAAGAACAACAGGATAGAACAGACCCCAATTCACAATTTGAACTTGCCCGCAAACCCGCATGGTTACTGGCTTTTCGGCAGTTTGGACTTCCAAAGTGGAAACATGATTTCGAGTCAGCCCCGTTATGACCACTTCGATACCGCTGCAGATATGAGTACGCGCATGTGCGATGTGCGCCTGATAAGGATACCAGATTTTCAGCCAAAAATCAAGCGGCAGCCGGAGATTTCCTCCGGCCGCCGCTATTTTCTCACTTCATCTCGTGGCTGAGCAGCAGGGACTGCTTGATGTCCCACAGCTTTTGAGACAGGTCCACATAGTAGTTGTGGGGGTTTTCGAACCGCTTCACCTCGTCCCACAGGGAGTCCACCTGCCGCTGGCAGTAGGCCCGGCTGGCCTGGAGGTCGGGGACCTGATAGACCAGCTTGCCCTGCTGGAAGATGGGCACCATCAGCTCCTTGGCTTCGATGTTGGTATACACCTTCCGCTTCCAGGTGGCGTCCGGATCAAAGAGCTCCAGGGGCTGCTCAAAGTCGATCTCCTCGTCGTGGAGACAGATCAAATCGGCCTCTGCCTTGCCCGTGGCCTTGGAGAAAATGCGGTAGATCTTCTTGAAGTGGGGGGTGGTGATTTTGGCGGCGTTCTCGCTGATTTTGATTTTGGGGATGATGTTCCCGTTGTCGTCCTCGATGGCCACCAGCTTGTACACCCCGCCGAACACCGGCTCGCTGCGTGAGGTGATCAGCCGCTCGCCCACGCCGAACTGGTCAATTCTCGCGCCCTGCACGAGAAGGTCGCGGATGAGGTATTCATCGAGCGCGTTGGAGCATGAAATCGTGCAGCTCTCCCAGCCCGCGTCATCTAACATCTGCCGCGCCTTTTTCGTCAGATACGTCATATCGCCCGAGTCTAACCGAATGCCGCACTTGGTAAGCCCCTTGGGCTTTAAGACCTCGTTGAATGCGCGGATTGCATCAGGAATGCCGCTTTGCAGCGTGTTGTAGGTGTCGACCAGAAGTGTACAGGAATTCGGGTACATCTTGGCGTAAGTCTTGAATGCAGTGTATTCATCCGGGAAGCTCATGATCCAGCTGTGGGCGTGGGTGCCTTTGACCGGAACATCAAACATCTTGCCGCAGAGAACATTGGAGGTGCCGATGCATCCGGCAATCATGGCGGCGCGGGCACCATAGATACCGGCA